>Ga0183095_10167_pt2 | contig 233683 bp, 188 predicted proteins | sample BioMet4_FD_130346 | JGI IMG/M metagenome (GOLD analysis project Ga0183095, IMG submission 130346) | Microbial communities from bioreactor (seeded with sewage sludge) at LBNL, California, USA - Biofuel metagenome 4 (v2) (version 3) | ecosystem: Engineered > Bioreactor > Anaerobic > Unclassified ...
TCCTCCTACAATATAAATTACGGTACAGGCACGGCAGCCAGCCGTGTCTGTTTCGTTTTTGTTGCCAAGGCTGTACAATGGGAGAACTTCGGTCTGACCTAATTGTCCAAGGACTAACCACGTCCGCAAAGGAGTCCGTCAGCCGTCTCTCTCATTGACAGCAGTTCGATTTGAGCAGGTCGTCCCGCCCGGTATCGGGTGTGTTCGCGTAACCAAGGAGATTGAATCGGCAATGAAAGAACGGCGGAGCCGAGTGCGAAGTCAAATCATCAGGAGGTTTTTCATGAACACAGCCGTTGGAATTGATGTGTCTAAGGGAAGAAGCGTTGTTGCCGCCATGCGCCCATTTGGCGAGGTTGCCTTGCCGCCGCGCGAGTTTCTTCACACAAGCGAGGGCCTGTCAGCACTATCGGAAGCGCTGCGCTTGATTGATGGGAATACCCGTGTTATCCTTGAAGCAACTGGGCGCTATCACGAGCCGGTCGTTATGGCGCTCCAGGAGGCTGGATTCTTTGTCAGCGCGGTCAACCCCAAGCTCATCAAGGACTTCGGTAACAATTCGCTCCGAAAGGTCAAGACTGACAAAGCTGATGCGGTGAAGATCGCACGGTACGGTCTTGAATATTGGGAAGAGATGCGCGAGTACACAGAGACAGATACCACACGTCAGCAACTCAAGCTGTTTTCGCGGCAGTACAATCTGCACATGAAAACGGTGGTTTCACTGCAAAACAATCTCATTTCACTGCTTGACTGCGTGTTTCCGGGGATAAACGAGTTGTTTACAAGCCCGGTGCGCGAGGATGGACGCCAGAAATGGGTAGATTTCGTCTGTACGTTTTACCACCGCGACTGCGTATCCAGTGTCAGCATTGCCGCTTTCTCTGAGCATTACCGCAAGTGGTGCAAACGAAAGGGCTATAACTTCAGTACGGCGAAAGCCGCTGAAATTTATACCACAAGCCGGAATATGGTTGTGACCATGCCGAAGGATGCGCTGACCAAGGCGCTCATCACCTCCGCTGCTGAGCAGCTCGTCGCCGCCACAGCGACGCTTGCCACCCTCAAGGCCGAGTTTGTTCGCCTTGCCGCCACGCTGCCCGAATACGAGGTGGTACGCTCCATGTACGGTGTGGGCGAAGTCACCGGTGCACAGCTTATGGCTGAGATTGGAGATGTCCGCAGATTTGCCAACCGTGGCGCTCTCATCGCCTTCGCCGGCGTTGACCCCGGCGTGAATGAATCTGGTAAGCACAGCTCGCAGAGTGTTCGAACGACCAAGCGCGGCTCACCGCATTTGCGAAAAACCTTATTTCAGATTGTCAGCACCCATCTCAAACAGTCCCCGCCAGACGAGCCTGTATACCAATTCCTCGACCGCAAGCGGGCCGAGGGCAAGCCCTTCCTCGTCTACATGACCGCTGCCGCGAACAAGTTCCTGAGAATCTACCATGCCAAGGTCAGGGACCACTTGAACGCTTTGGAGCAAGTGAATTCGAATACATAGCCAGCCTCTGGATTTCGCTTAATCAGGTGGGCGCATATTGCGGCCGCCTTTTTGTTGTGCTCATTTTTCTGCCCGGGATTTTCCTGCATTTTGGCCTTGACTTTTGTTAGCAGGACTCCCTTATATATCAATCCAGGGCATTGCCAATGCTTTCACTCTTTGACAGCCTGTTATCACGAATCCGTATTAAAAGAGTCGCATCTCCATCTTACTTTTGGGAAACAGCCTGCCCACCTCTTCCGCAGGCGATGCGGCAGCATATACCTCACAGCTTGTCATGCCGCCCCTCAAAATCCCAACTCTTCATCAATCAAAATCACCTCCATACACATGGAGGTAACTGGTCGCCATAGAGTCAACATTGCCCTACAAATCCGCTCCGGCGAATGACAGTCGTAACAACGATCTGCCCGAACCGCACAAGGGGTCTGTTTCTGTTTCCGGCGGGCATTCAGAGGTGCCGCCACATTGCGTGCCCGCCGCACGGCGCTTTCATAATCCGGCACAATTTTGTTTCTACCCGCAACAAGATAGACTATTTCATGACCATAAGAAACGGCGGACACCCTATTTCCGTCTCCGTCAATCAGAATAATCTCTCCCGTCTCCGCAATTCCATTCACAGAAGACAGATAGACCTGTGCTTCGGCAGCCTCTGGCCCGGCCGGAAAACCATGCAGATGAGAATACACGGTATTGTGTGTCTTCAGCTGTTCCCACAGCCGCATGGCCTCCAGTGTCATAGAACCGCCGAAGCCAACTGTTTTACCGTCAATTTTTTGGTTCAAATATGCAGCGGCTGATTCTTTATCTGGGAAAGTCCGTACTTTATATCCCAGAGCACATAATTTCTCAGCTACCCAATTTAACCTCATACTGTCTCCACCTGTTGTCATATTTTTTCTGTGGAAACGCCATACCATGCGGCAGCAAGCGCCAAGGATTCCTGTGCGAAATCGCTCCCGTGGGAATTCTATGCTTTGTGCGAGCAGTACATGGTTATCGGGGAGACCCGCCAGCTGCCGATGGTATGGCGTAATTCCTTAGATATTCTTTTCTTTTCTGAACAGCTCTTCCATTTCGCGTCTCAAAATAATGGCTTCATTCTGATTGTCGAACTCAACATCATTCCAAGTGATGACCTGGCCTTGCTTCAAGGGTTTAATGATTTTCATGGAACCACTCAGCCCCATAGGCACTGCCCCTAGTTTCAAGCTCTCTTCTGCGGTAAAGAACTCACCGTGCGCACAAAAACCGCCTTCACCATCCAGAATCTCACCAGGTTGCAGATCCTTTTTAGTGATGGACACCACATCTGTAGAAAAGTACTTACAGGCACCAGTAGGCTTACGCAGAATAGACATAACCGCCGGGGTCAGGCCCAATTCCAAGCCAATACCATGGACAGGGAACATATAGGCAGAGTACTGCTTTGTGCTGTCCATAGGATACCACGCTTTGATTACAGCATCCTTCATCATAGGCCGCTCGTCCGTCCGCATGACAACATACATACCAGCACGGAAAGCATTTGGAACCGGGGCAGAAACTCCTTTGTCCGGATAATTAGGCGCACAGACTTCCATAACTCCAGAGCGGGTTAACTTGCCGCCAACCTCAACGGGACGCAAAATGTTGGGAAGATCTTGATATCCAGCGGGGTAGTAGTGCAAGCCTCCCTCTGGTGCGCTCAGATTCGTTGCATTGGCGACAACACACATCTCAATCGCGCCCTTGGTATTATCCAAAAAAGAACAGTAGCCCTTGGCATTCATTCCAAATCGATGAGCTTCTTCCACGTCATAGCCAAACCGACGGAACACTTCATCCGTGGGCGGAAGTTGCTTGTCACCAATGGTGTAGGGGCGCCACTCGCCAGCCGCCTCAATGCCAAAACCGCATGTGCGAGCCCAGTCAATCATGGCGCAGAGTTTGGCGGGCTGGTCACCATAAGCATAGGAGATAATAATACCGGCTTCGTCAGCCATACGGTTGAGAATGGGGCCAACAGCCGCCATGCACTCAATGTTGACCATAATCAGGTCCTTATGATATTTGCAGGCCATTTTGCCGTGATGTACGCCTGCGTAAGGATTACCGGTAGCATCTACAATGATGTCGATAAAATCGGACTGAAACAGCAGATCGGCATTTTCAACAATACATGTTGTTCCGTTCTTTGCGGCCTCTTCAAAAGATTTGGCACTGTACCGCTCTTCAGGCCATTCCACCAGTTCACAGGTTTTTTTGGCACGGGCGGGATTCATCTCCGCAACGCCGACCAACTGCATACCAGGGATTCGATCCAACTGAACAATAAAGGTGGAGGGGAATCTGCCAAAGCCAATCATACCAAGGCGGATGATTTTTCCTTCTTCGGCCCGCTTTTGGAGTTCTTCATAGATGTTTGTTGTCTGCATACTTTTTTCTCCTTTTTGAAAATGATTTTACCTATGTATATGTGAAAGCAACACGCATGAAAAATGTATTGGAATTATGGATTTTCATTCATCGAGGACAGCGCCAAGATTGGCGGATGAGACCATGGTGCGGTAGCGCTTGAGATAACCGGAGACCTGCTTGGGAGGCTGGGGCACCGTCTCCGCCTTCCGCTTTGCAATTTCTTCCTCAGAAACCAGCAGCTGGATGGAGTGATTGGGGATGTCAATGGCAATTTGATCTCCATCCCGGACGTAGGCCAGCAGGCCACCGGCAGCCGCCTCCGGGGAAATATGTCCAATGGACGCGCCCCGGCTTACGCCGGAAAACCGGCCGTCGGTAATCAGCGCACAGGTAGAATCCAGCCCCATTCCCGCGATAGCACCGGTGGGCGTTAGCATCTCCCGCATGCCTGGGCCACCCTTGGGGCCCTCGTACCGCACCACGACCACATCGCCGGAGACCACTTTTCCGGCATACAGGCCGACGCAGCAGTCCTCCTCGCTGTCAAAGCACTTGGCGGGGCCGGTGTGCACCAGCATCTCCGGCAGTACCGCACCCTTCTTTACAACTGCTCCATCCGGTGCCAGATTGCCGTACAGGATTGCCAGTCCGCCGGTCTGGGAATAGGCATGCTCCCGGTCACGGATCACGTCCGCATCCTTGATCTTCGCCCGAGCGATCCGTTCTGCCCAGGTACCGTCTACTGTTTTTGCGGTGGTATCAATGAGGCCCATGCTGTCCAGCCGCTTCATCACCGCACTGAGGCCACCAGCGTTGTTCAGATCCACCAGACAGTGGACGCCTGCCGGATTCAGCTTCACCAGATGAGGCACAGCATCGGAAATGGCATTCACGCCCCGCAGGTCGAAGGGGATCCCCGCCTCGTGGCAGATGGCAGGCAGATGCAGCATGGTGTTGGTAGAGCATCCAAGAGCCATGTCCGCTGCCAGGCCGTTCTTAATGGCTTTCTCCGTGATAATATCCCGGGGACGGATATCATCACGCACCAGATCCATCACCCGCATGCCCGCGTGTTTGGCCAGAATCAGCCGCTGGCTCTCCACCGCGGGAATGGTGCCGTTGCCCGGCAGGCCCATGCCCAGCAACTCCGTCATGCAGTTCATGGAGTTGGCGGTGAACATACCGGCGCAGGAGCCGCAGCCGGGACAGGCGTGCTCCACAATGTCCTCCGCTTCTTCCTCCGTCATCTTCCCTGTGCGGACAGCGCCGGGGGCCTCGAAGGCGTCCGTCAGGGCAACCTTCTTCCCGTTGGCTCGGCCTGGCAGCATGGGACCGCCAGAGCAAAAGATTGCTGGCAGGTTCAGCCGCAGGGCGGCCATCAGCATCCCCGGCACGATTTTGTCGCAGTTGGGAATGAATACCAACCCGTCAAATGGATGGGCGTTGGCCATAATCTCTACAGAGTCCGCGATATGCTCCCGGCTGGGGAGAGAGTAAAACATGCCCTCATGGTTCATGGCAATGCCATCGCACACGCCGATGGCGGGGAACTCAACGGGCGTGCCGCCGGCCATACGGATGCCAGCCTTCACTGCCTCCGCAATCTGATCCAGATGCATATGCCCAGGGATAATTTCATTCTTAGCACAGACCACGCCAATGATAGGCCGGTCCAGTTCCTCCTGGGTCAGTCCCAAAGCCCGGAACAAGGCACGGTGGGGGATGCGGTCCACGCCGCTTTTCATCAGGTCACTTCTCATAGTGTGCCTCACTCCTTATCCTTGTTGAAATACAGAACCTTGGCCAGTTCGATATACATACGATCCCGGTCACGGATGGCCTGATCTGCCTTGTCGCCGGAGTAATCGTAGAAGCCTGCGCCGCTCTTGACGCCCAGTTTTCCCTCTTCCACCATCTTTTTCAGGACGGGGCTTTCCTCCTTTTCATCCGCCAGATCTGCGTTGAGGTAGCTGGTGATGTGATCGAAAGTATGGATGCCGCCGTGGTCGGCAATACCGAAGGGGCCCAGAACCGCATACCGCAGGCCCATGCCAGCCTTCAGGACGGTATCCACGTCCTCGTAGGTGGCGGCGCCCATGGCTACGATATGCAGGGCCTCCCGGAGGACGGCAAACTGGATGCGGTTGATGATGAAGCCATTGATATCGCCTACCACCACAGGCTGCTTGCCCAGACCCTTTACCAGCTCACGCATTTTCTGCACGTTTTCCGAGCTGGTCTTGGCGCCGGCAATGATCTCGCACAGGGGCAGGAGGTGAGGGGGATTCAGCCAATGCTGACCCATAAAGCGCTCGGGATACTTGCAGGCCTCGGCGATTTCTGTGATATGGAGGCCGGAAGTATTTGTGCACAGGAGTGCTTCCTTAGGAGCGATTTCGGAGATCTCCCGGAAGAAGCCCTGCTTGATGTCCATGCGCTCCACGATAGATTCCACCACCAGACAACAGCCCCGGAAGACCTCCTTATCCTGAGTGAAATGGATGCGGGCCACGGCGGCGTCCGATTCCTCCTGGGTGATGAGACCCTCCTTTACCATGGTCTCCTGATTCAGAGCGATACGGTGCTTGCCGTTTTCGATACCGGCCTCAGAGGTGTTATAGCCCCAAGTCTCATACCCCGCCAGAGCATACACCTGACACAGCGACGCACCCATGATTCCTGTCCCTGCCATAACTACTTTATTTTTATTCATTATGTGTCCTCCTTACCGTTCCTTATGCTCTTATGTGAGCGCTGGTTTTTTATAGTTCTTTCAGTAATTCAATAGACTCTCCAGCAGGGCCAACAATAAAAGCAATATATACGCAGTATGGAACTACTCCTGTAAACGTATGCTTGGTGGGTTCCATTGTCACGCGAAATCCAGCTTTGCGGAGAGTATTCAGTAGCGAGTCAACATCATCTACAAGGAATGCAATATGATCCACGGTTCCCTTTTCAGCTTGTACTTTGTCAGATTTTAAGATTTCTATTGTCACATTTCCACTTGACAAAAATGTAGCAGAATCCTGTATCCGAACAACTTTCAATTCTAAAAGGTCTCGGTAAAAACTGACAGTCGCCTGATAACAATCCTCTGCAACTTTTAGTGAAACGTGGTGCATCCCCCGTATCCCCATGATGATGCTCCTCCTATATCAACTTTATCAACGCATAGCCAAAGTCACATCGCCAACGGCCATTAATTCTCCACAGCAAAATACTTGAGCAGAACAAGTTGCAATTGCTTTTTCAGTACGCTCTGATACTAATTTTGCGTGAATTTCAATCGTATCGTCAGGGAGGATCTTACGCAGAAAGCGGACATTATTAATTCCCAGAAACAGAGGAATTTTTCCAGCGTAACGCTCAGTGGACAAAAGGAGAATATCCGCTGTCTGCGCCATACACTCCACTGAGTAAACACCCGGAAGAACCGGTTCCGAAGGGAAATGCCCCTTAAATATCTCGCGGTCTGCATCAACGTGAAAAGTGGTTGTAATATGTACTCCAGGCTCAATTTCCTCCACAGTATCTACCAACAGCATCGGATCCCGATGGGGAATTACGGCCATAATATCCTCACGATTCATCTTCATCAGAAATTCACCTTATCTCCTCCTTTGAGATGCAACAGCTCTCTAGCTTCATCGGAGGTTGCAATCTCATAGTCCAATGCTTCCAAAATTCCCTTAATTTTCACGACCTGCTCTGCATTGCTAACTGCGAGTTCTCCAGTAGGTTTGATATATAAGCCATCTTCCATACCCACGCGCACATTACCGCCCTGCAAGGCCATCATAGTAGAATAGCGGAACATCCGGCGTCCACCAGCCACAGTGCTATATTGGATGTCATTACCCAGCAATTTCTTAGCTTGGTCAATCATAAACATCATGCCTTCATTAGACATGGGGAATCCGCCCATAACACCCGGAACGAATTGGATATATATAGGTTGTGTAATAATACCTTCTTTTTTAAAAAAAGCCAGGTTGCTTAGCTGACCATAGTCAAATACTTCGTATTCTGGCAGAGTATTGCATTTATTCATAGTGCGAATACAATACTCCATGTCTTTAAAGGTGTTTTTAAATACATTGTCATATGTGCGGGTCACATAGGGAACTTCCCAATCATGTAGCGGTTCCTTCAACTGAGTTGCTAGCTTGTGATAACAGAAGTTCATAGAGCCGCCGTTGGCAGAGGCCATTTCCGGCTGAAACTCTTCAATAACAGAAAAACGCTCCTCGGTAGACATGCCATTGGCTCCGCCGGTAGTAATGCCGATAACAGCATTACTCTCTTTTTTGATGGTCGTCAGGATTTGACGGAAAGTCTCAAAATCTCCAACTGGCATTCCATCACTTCTGCGTGCGTGAATATGAACAACCGCAGCACCGGCCCTTGCTGCGTCAATTGCCTGCTGGGCAATCTGCTCAGGAGATGCAGGAAAGTATGGAGACATCGTGGGTGTGTGGATGGCCCCTGTGATTGCAGCGGAAATAATGATCTTTTTTGATTTTTTCACAATATCAAACCTCCATTTAGCTTAAAACGCACAAATCACTTGAAATAACACAGAAAAGTGATATAATAAATTATCAAATGTATATATGGAGAATCAATTTATGGGATCTGTCACAATTAGAGATATTGCACAGAAGGCAGACGTTTCGGTTGCCACCGTTTCTCGTGCCTTAAATCACTCGCCCCTCGTTTCAGAATCCATGCAGGAGCGAGTTATTCAAACAGCTAAGCGTTTGGGCTATGTTCCTAATGCCACCGCCAAAAATTTAAAGACAAATTCCACACATACCATTGGCATTTTGGTTTCTGATATTTCAAATCCAGATTACATAGCCATCGTCCGAACAATAGAGGACACTGTTTCTCCTTATGGATACAATCTGATTCTGTGTAGCACAGGTGACTCAATGCAACATGAACAAAATTATCTTAATATGCTATACAGTCGCGGCATTGATGGACTGATTTTGAACACAACAGATTTAAACAATGACTTGGTCATACAAATGTGCACACATATCCCCACCGTTCTTTTGAATCGGAATATTAGCGACAACCGTTTTCGCGGTGATTATGTTTCAACGGACAATTACAACGGTATCTATCAGCTTACAAATTTTCTGCTATCTTTAGGGCATCATGACATTTATGTAATTGCAGGCCCGAATCGGCTTAGCAATAATCGTGAACGTTTTCGGGGCTTTTATGACGCAATGCAAGCACATGGATATGCAGCTGATACAAACTACCCATACTGTTATTGCGGTGCATATACACAGCAGACTGGTGTTGATGCTATCCGCGAGTTTATGCTGTTGAAAAGGCAACCATCTGCAATTCTCTCCTTTTCAAATATTCCCATGCTGGGTGCACTTCACGAAATCGCTCGGAGTACGTTTCCGCGTATTCCTGAGAAAATATCGTTAGCATCTTATGACAGTATTCCCAATATTGAACTACTATCTATTCGACCTGTGACTGCCCGATTCGATAACACCAAAATTGGAAAGCAATGCGCTTCCGCAGTCCTTGATCGAATCAATGATCCTACGCTACCAAATCGACAATTTGTTTTTGAACCTACAATTGTTCGCGGAAATGCAGCAAGCTTTTTCTATCCGGAAAAGTAAATTGAATATAAGAAAGCCGGCTTATAAATTATTGTAAATTTCTAAGCCGGCTTTTGTGGCCGAAACACTGTCCTCAGCCTTAGGGGTATAATAGATTAGGAAGGAACGTGATTGTCTGCGGCCATGCAGAGGCCATGATCAAAATCATGAAAATTAGGATCATGAACGGAACTGCGGCCTTCGCAATCCTCAAAATATCCACTTTAGAAAGCGACGAAACTACATAAAGATTCAATCCCACCGGAGGTGTGAGGACGCCGATAGACAAGTTCACCGTGATGATGATGCCAAATACCAGAGGATCCACCCCTAACTGCAATGCAATCGGAAGTAATACAGGAGTCAAAATCATGATTGCAGAACAGGCATCCAAGAACATACCTGCAATAATCAAGATTAAGTTTGTAATGATCAAAAACACCAGAGGGGATGTTGTGATATTGCAGACAAAGGCGGACACGGTAGCAGGAATATTCATCATGGTGACGGCCCAGGAAAGCATATTAGCAGCAGCAACAACGGCCAACACCATTGCAGCGGACTTTGCACCATTAAGCAAAACGTTCGGAACCTCCTTCAGAGGCAACGTGCGATAAACGATAATGCTCAGGAAGAACGCATATACCACCGCCAAAACAGCAGCTTCTGTTGCCGTACAAACACCGGCCAGGATACTCCCCATGATAATGACTGGGAGCAGCAAGGTGAGGAACGCCTCTTTAAATGTAGTTACGATCTCTCGAAGTGAAGGCTTTTTTTCAGCCGGATATCCATGTTTCTTTGCATAAAAGTATGTATAGATGCCAAAGAGAACAGCCATCAATACTCCCGGAATATATCCCGCGCAAAATAGCTTCACCACCGATACATTTGCAATGACTCCATACACAATCATGGGGATGCTAGGTGGAATGATGGGCCCGATGGAACCAGCAGAAGCAGTCAATGCACATGCAAACTCTTTATCATATCCGCGATCGATCATCTCTGGAATCAAAATTGCACCGATCATAGCCGCCGCAGCAGACGCAGAGCCCAAAATTGCGGCAATGAACATACAGGAGATAATTGTTGTAAACCCTAATCCACCTGGAATCCAACCTAAAATACAATTTGCAAAACGAACCATTTTTTTGGACAGTTGGCCACGATTCATAATTTCGCCAGCCAACATAAACAGTGGGATTGCCATGAGTGTAAAACTATTCAAGCCGGAATACATACGCTGAATCATCATATCGGGGGCAAACGTGCCTGTGCCGGCGAAAAATAGTGTGAGGCCAGAAGCGCCAATGCTCATAAAGATGGGCACGCCAAGGGCTAACAGCATAAAAAGTGAAATTAGAAACACCGTAAGCATCGTTTACTCCTCCTTTCCAGCGTTCATCTGTTCTTCTTGGATTTTCTTCAGCATCTCATCTTCCTCGGAATATGCTGCTTCACAGCCTTTCTTGACCACCCAATAATCAAACAACCCAATTAGCATCAAAATGCCGGAAATCAAAAAAACCGAATCCACAATTTCCATAGGTAGCCGTGTTGCCGGGGAGCGCATGCCCTTCACAGTTGGCAGAAATACAACACATCCATAAATCCAAGTGCAGAGGAATATCGCCTGTAAAACAACAGAAATAGCAGTCGTCACCGTCTTTACTGTTCCTTTGCTGGCATCCAATAGATTGTTGATCGCCATATGGCCTCTGTTCCGCATCAGCATTGAGGCTCCTAGTAATGCGATCCACATCATTGTGTAGTTTGCAATTTCCTCACTCCATGCAAGAGCCGAGTTGAGTAGGAATCTGTTAAACACTTGCAAAAACACCAGGATTACTAACCACCCGAACAGCATTGCAATAAAGTACTTAACAACTGCAAAAATCAAATCAATAATTTTCCCGATTGATTTCATATGCACCTCTTTCATATGCACCTCTATGTATACGCAAATGTGCCCATTTACTCAAAACGATCTGTAGTTTAATATGGAGGGGATTGCCCAAAGCTGATAGATAAATTCCGATTCAGCTTTGGGCATCCGCCGATTAAAATAAGTTTTTTAGTTGTCGCGCATTGCAATGATCTCTTCTACAACGGGTTTGAGATCCGGATAATCCTTATAGAAATTGTCATAGCAGCTTTCCGTAGCATCTCGGAATGCTTGCATTTCGGGATAAGTAATCTCAATTCCCATCTCCATCAAATGCTGTTTGCAAGCATCCTGCGATTCCACATACAGTTTGCGCTGATAAGTACAGGAATCCTCCAAGCATTTGAGAACCATTTCTTGCTGCTCAGCGGTCAGAGACTGAAAGAATTTTTCGGACACAAACAGAATGTTGGATCCCCACATATGATACGTTTCCGCAATGTATTTTTGCACTTCATAATACTTATTTGAGTCGATGGTAGGATAACCGTTCTCCTGACCATCCACAACGCCCTGCTGCAAGGCAGCATAGAGTTCACTGAAGCTGATAGGAGTTGCATTGCAACCGAGAGCACTGAAAACAGCAATGGACATTGGTGCTTCGGGAACACGCATTTTCAGTCCCTTGAGATCCTCCAGAGACTCAATCTTCTTATTCGTGGTAGAGATCACACGCAGACCATTGTGGTAAGCGCCCACAGCCCGGATGCCAAACTGCGTAAAGGGATCGCAGATACTGCCGAATACATCACTAGTAACAACTCGTTCCACATGGTCATAATCTTCAAACAGGAACGGGAGATCAAATGCATTTAAATTGGGATTCATTGTAGCCGCAGTGGGACTACAGTAGCCAACTTGCACGGTACCAGCCTGCATCTGCGAGACAATATCGGTTTCGGTGCCAAGCTGGCTATTGGGATAAACGGTAACCTCAAACGTGTTATTACTAGCAGCCTCAAGGTCTTCTTTGAACTTTAAAAGTGCCACGGTGGAAGGGTAATCCTCCTTGTGCTGGGTAGCTACTTTAATCGCAATCTTCTTTGAATTGGTGGAAGATCCTTCCTCGTTAGTTGTTGCAGATTCAGAGTTGCTTGCTCCACAACCGAATAGTCCTAAACACAACACAGCGCTAAGTAACAGACAGCTAATTCTTCTCTTCATTTCCGTTCCAGTCCTTTCTTTTATTAATGTCTATTTGACAAATAAGGGGAACAAGTTCCACTTATTGTGTCACCTCTTTAGTGCCGCAGTTTTTTGATTCGGTGCTTTTAAAAATCATCTCACGAGCGAACAAAAGTCATTGTTCAAAACGAACACATATACATCCGCAAAATTTGTTTTTTTGCAAATGTATACGTATACATTTGCTGTTTAATTTCTTTTTACGCTCATTTTCTTTAATTGTCAATACAAAACTGCTCAAGCAAAAGTATTTTGGAAGTGTCTCTATATTTTCGCCCTGAATTTATACAATTCAACTATGACAATATTGAAGTCCCCTCTTAAGTGTCTGAAAATGCTGACACTGAAGGATGTTTGTGACGCAGTTCTCCGTGCGGACTAACTTATGGCTACAAATGAACGAGATAAAAAAGCAAAGGCTCGATATACAATACGATTTACAGGCAGAAAAAACAGCTTGTGCGCTTGGCTACGGCACTGCGCGCAATATCCAACGATGGTACAAAGAGTACAAAGAAACCGGTGTATTGCATAAGAAAATAACCAGAGAAAAGAAGTACTCCGAGCAGCAAAAGGAAGCGGCTCTAAACTATTACCTCGAACACGGTCAGAACATAACAAAGACGGCCAAAGCTCTTGGATACCCCCACCCTGACACACTATCGGAATGGATTGACGAAGCAATTCCGGATCGTAAAAGGCATTGTGTTTCTGGAGGTGCGATGATAGAATGCTCTCAAGAAACGAAGAAGCGGGCGGTTATCGACCTGTGTGCGCGGAGAGGAGCTGCTCAGGAAGTTGCCAATACTCACGGAGTGAGTCGCGTATCACTTTATAGGTGGAAAAAGAACCTGCTTGGTGAGGAGAAAAGTACAGTCATGATAAAACAGAAATCACCGCAGGCACCGGACATAACTGACCTGGAGCAAAGAATTGCTGTTTTGCAAGCAGAGGAAGCTGCCTTAAATGAGAAATTATTTCGTGCTCGGTTGGAATACGATATTCTGGAAAAGGCGACTGAACTGCTAATCATGCATGGAAGTCACTTCAAAACCCATTCCCGGGTTCCTCTAATCGAAAATTGTCCGGACTTTGGAACACTTCGGATGCAATTCAGTTAGCTTATCCGAAAGATAACATTCTCTTTGTGCGAACAAATAACGGCATTCAGGTCGATTCCACTGTATACACGCTTCCAGAAAATGAAGATGAACTTGTAACATATTCCGTTTACATGGGTGGAGACATCGGAGAGTCTGTAATTACAACGAACCGCCCCAAATTACCAAATATCCTTATCTATGGTGATTCTTTTACAAATCCGCTGGAAACTCTGTTATGGACACAGGCAAATGAGCTCCGAAGCATTGATTTTCGATATTATACCCAATGTACCCTCAAGGACTATATTGCGGAGCACAAGCCGGATATTGTGATTTGCGTGCGGGATGAAACTACTTTTCTATCGGAAGCCGGGAATGGGATCACGGAATAAGTTTGTAATGCGAGCGTTATTTATCAATGCAGTCTGTCATACTGATACAGTTTATGTTCAAAGAATCTTTTTTAAATGAAGGAGATAGCCGGTGCACCGGCTATCTCTCATATTGTGTAGTACCTCGGTCTACCGATGGATGTAAAGCCCTCCTTGCCAGTAATGACTACATTGTTATAGCCGCTGGCGCAGTGAATGATTAGCAATTCGCCATTGGCATCTTTGCCGCCAACGATGCCCACATGGGAATTATCCGGGTAGAACACCAAGTCACCGGGCTGTGCGTCTGCCCACGAAATATCGGTGCAATAGTTATGCTGCATGGTGGCACCGCCGCCATGTCCGATGATGTAGCTGCCGCCCGTGGCATTGTAGAACACCCAATCCACAAAGCCGCTGCAATCCAGTCCGTAGGGCCGGTAGGTGCCGGTGGTGGAGCTGCCTGCCGCCGTGACCTGCCGCAGTTCGCCCCATCGGGCGTCCCAACCGAACACAAGGCTCTTGCCGCCCCAAAAATAATTCACCTTGCCGACAAGAGAACAGGCGGTGCGTACCACCGCCTCGCGCTCCGGGGACAGATCTTCCGGCAGATCGCGGATCAACGCCGCCGTGTCCCTGCTGACGGAGTACACATCCTCGATCAGCTCCCGCAGGAGGTCCCGCTGCTCCAGCAGCTCGTCCAGCGCCGCGATCTGATTGCGGTTGAAGTGATACTCGGTTTTCATCTCCTCTGCCGTTTTTGCGGTAATGGTGATATAGAGGTTTCGCTCTGTCCAGCCATCGTCATCACCGCTGCCGGGATGGTTGATCGTTTCCACCTCCGTTGTGATTGCGGTCATGTCCCAAAAGACCGCTTTCAGGCGAGCGATGCGGTCGGCATCCATGGTGGCCACGTCTGCGGTGTCTGCATCGGCTCCAGCCACCTTCACGGCAAACACCGCCAGAATTTCCACCCAATCGGCAGGCTGGCCGGTCACAGAGATGGAATCGTAGTCCTCTGCCGTCTGCAACGCTTCCAGCTCAGCATTGAAGTCATAGTTGATCTGCGCCACCGCAGCAGAGATTGGCACAACGCCAGCCTCCCGGCTTTCGTTGGAAAAGAGGATACCAAAGGGGGATGCCACGATAGCCGCCACAAGGATCACCGTCAGGAGCAACACCAGCACCACCGCACCGCCGCCTGCCGATAGGATCGAGCTGACCGCAGATGCCACACCCCGGCCCACGGCCTTTATCGCCTGTGCCGCTGTTCCACTCAGCTTCTTTGCGGCATTTCCGCCGTTTTTTACAGAATCCTGAAGCATCGCCCGCTGTGCCTTTCTCTGCGCCGCCGCCCTTGCGCGGCGCGTGATGATTGCATTGTTCGGCGCTGCGTGGTCAGTTGGTCGAACACGCATGGTGTGCGTGGCCTTGGTCATGGCCTGTCCGCTCTTGGGGCCAGGGCTGCCCTTGGCCGATACCCCCGAATTGCCTTTCTGCGGAGTGGTCATTGTGCCTCCACGGTCGGACGGTGGAGGTACAATGTGCCGCTCTGCTGTTCTTTTCTCGGCAAGGTTCCGCCCGCAGGTGGCTTTTGCGTCCTGTATGGCTTTCTGCCGCCCACGCTCCTGCGGGGCGACATTTGCGCTTTTTGTACCTCCGCGACTTTGCGGAGAAATGGTCTGATTTCCGACTTCATCTCGTGCGGCGTGTGATTGCAGCGTATCGGACAGGCCCCTTTCTGTCGGCGTCACGCTGTCCATGGTTTCGAGCGTTTCTGCCGCAGTACGGCTTTCCGACGCACTATTCCTACCTTGCCGTTTCTGCTCCTGATAGCGTTTTATCATACGCCGCGAGGCATCCGCCGCCCCAGATGCGCCACGGCGCATATTTTTCTCCACGCGGTCGGTGGCGTAGCGCACAGGATCGCGGCTCTCCGGCTCTTTCTCCTGCTGACGCTTATCCATGTGCTTTTTCAAAATGGAATCGGCGTCTTTTGGTGCGGGATTCTTCAGCTTTGCCTTTGGCGTGTCCATGCCGGGTTTTATTTTCAAGTCCCGCATGGCATCAGTCCTCACCGGGCTTGGTTGACATTAAACGGTACAGCTCCGTATTTTTGGGCAGCTCATTGGAGAAAGGCACGATAGCGCCGCCCACTCGGATCAGCCCGTGGCCAGCTGGGGCATTGTCCACATAGCTCATCTGCGTATCCGATGCACCCAGCAGTCGGGCAAGCTGCTCCCGATCCGTTGCGGCCTGATTGAGCATCAGAAGAAATTCGGAGTTCGCCAGCATTTGCCGCGCCGTATTGGACAGCAGACACTCGGATAGGTTCTGCGTGATGCCGGTCAGTCTCGCGCCGCATTTCCTAAATGTTTTCCAGCACTTATACAGAAATTCGCTGCTGTAATTGTTAATGCTGCGGCCTGTTCCGTTACCGTTGGCAAAGAAAAGGTAGATCTCGTCGATATAGATATGGGTGAATTTCCCTGCCTTTCGGTTTTGAATGACGCGGTTATAGATAGCGTCCAGCATCACCAGCAGGCCCACCGATTTCAGATTTTCGCCCAAGTCCTGAATATCGAAGCAGAGAATGCGGCTTTTTGTGTTGATATTGGTCTGGTGGGAAAATACATTCAAACTACCCACCGTGAACAGTTCCAAGGCCAACGCGATCCGGTGCGCCTCCGGGTTGACCTGCTTCATCAGATCATCGTAAAGATTTTTCAGGGTGGGCGGCTGTCCCTGATAGTTTTTCAGATATTCCCGGTAGATGTTGCCCACACTACGGTCGATGATGGACTTCTCCTGCGGCTCGATCTTGTCCGCGCCCATGAGCTGCTCATACAGCGACATGATAAACTCGGACTTCATCACCAGCGGCTCTTTGCCATCGCCATACCCCTCGGACAAATCCAGCGCATTGATGTGGCAGCCATTTGGGTCAGAGGCAGAAATGGTGATGACCTCGCCGCCCAGCGCTCGGACCAGCTCACCGTACTCGCGTTCGGGATCGACAATAATAATGTCATGGTCGGTAGAGAGCGCCAATGCTGTCATTTCCTGCTTTGCCGCCATGCTTTTGCCGGAGCCGGATACACCGGTAATAAAACCGTTGCCGTTGAGCAGGTTTCCGCGGTTGCAGATGATAAGGTTGTGGGAAACAGCATTGACACCGTAGTAGATGCCGCCAGCGTCTTGAATTTCCTGTGATTTGAACGGCATGAGAACGGCGGTACATTCCGTGGTCAGGGTACGGGTGGCGTCAATGCGCTTGAGGCCGAGGGGCAGCACCGTGTTCAGCGCGTCCTCCTGCTGATAGCGCAGAATATTGAACTGACAGCCCCGCGCCCGCCCGATGGCTTGCAGGGCCTCGGTGTCCTGGTCAAGCTGTTCGAGGTTATCTGCCAGGTGCGTCAGCGTCACCAAAGCCAGCATCATGCGCTGGTCGCGGCTCATGAGGTCGTCCATAAACTCCTTCGTTTCGCTCCGCATCTGCTCCAAGTCATAGGGGATATTGGCGGTAAAATTGTTGTTCTGATTCTGCCGCTGCTGCCAGCGGGTAATATCCGATTCCACGGACATAATGCGCTTGCGAATATCGCTCACCGCTTCGTCCATCGCCACAGGAATAATGTCAATGGAAAGCATCATATTCCGGGGATAGTCCATCAGCTCCGTAATCATCGCATCAGAAATGAAGCTGGCATACTCCCGCAGGAACAGGGTGCGGCCCACATGATTGCCCAGCTCGTAGTGATTTTTCTGAAAGGAGATACAGTCCGGGGCGATGCTGTCCCGGAAGTCATGCCCTTTGCGTATGGTGTCCTCCAAATCGAAGCGGAATAGCTGTTCCTCGCCGGGACGATAGAAGTCATGTAGAAGTCGCAGGCGGTCATTGACCGTGATCTCCCGGACACTGGATGACATACGGGAAAGTCCCGTGGTAAGGTCAGTCCCAACACGAGAGAAGAACGCGCGGGCCTCCTCCACGCTTTTCTTCTCCGCCGAAACGGTGATGTACTTCTCCTGAATGAGATTGTTGCTCTCCGCCGCCTTACCCAACACAAGCGCGTTATACTCGTTCCGGTAGAGATCACGGCGGTCGCCCTGCATGGGCATGAGCAGCGTCCGCCCGAAGTCCTTTTGATTGAGTTGACGGTTAAAGAGTGTGATCTTTGCCGTGGCTCCGATGGGCAGCGAGTTCAGGAAGGAGCAGTAGGTCATAAAGAGTTCCCGCTGCTTTTCCGGGGAGGCCACGGCGTAATTCACATCAAAAAAGCGCCAAGTTTTTGAAAATTTGCCGCTTACCTGAAACACGCCGTCTTGATAAATGCGTTTGATGGGAATGGATTTCTGGACGCTGCGGGGAACGGAAAAGGCGTCCCGTTCCGCGCTGCGCCGATGCTTGAAAAGGATCAATGTTTCTTCACCTCGCGTTTCATCGCTTCTTCATAGTAGTTTTCCGCTTTCCAGACACGCTTGCCTGCCATGATGACCTCGGATTTCAGCCACGCCCATAAAAATCGTTCCAGCGTAAGACCGTTGTACTGAAAAAAACCGGCAGCGGCCACGGGAGCCGCGCCGACGATGCACACCCAGCTCACCGTTTCCCGGTCCAACATTTGGCTCAGGCTGAAATACAGCACCACGGCAATGCCCACCGCCAAAACGGAGCAGATGAATTGCCGCACGGACAGGCCAAAAAAGAGCGTTTCGCGGTAAGCTCTAATTTCTTTGTTGATTTTGATTTCCATATTGTCATTTCCTTTCCAAAATAGTATTCTAAATGGTATAAGGTGGTGATTGAAAATGAACGTAACTTTTGACAGGAATGTTTTCGGTAAAATGAAAGTATCGCAAAAGGTCTCGAAAAAGTTAGCACCCCAGATGGCATAAAAAGTGAGCCATTGTCAGCACCTGAAATAACCGCTACCATTAGTTTGTTAAGGACTAAGGAGGTAGCAGAAAGGTGTTAAGAATGGCTCAAGTAAATAATATCAAAGATCTCTACGAAAATGAAGACCTAAGTTTGCGAGAAATTTCCCGAAAGACAGGTCACAGCTTCAAGACTGTCCAAAAGTACGCCTACCAGCTTGACTGGAGCGAGGACAATCTGCCGAATACCGAGCCAACGAGCTATCCGGTGCTGGGAGATTTCATTCCCGTAATTGACGAATGGTTGGAGGCCGACCGCAAAATCCCGCGCAAGCAGCGCCACACCGTTTGGAGAATCTTCTGCCGCCTGCGGGATGAGCACCATTTTACTGGTAGCTATTCCAGCGTGAAGAAGTATGTCCGCAAAAAGCGGTTCGTGATGAATTCCAAGAACAGCGGTTATCTGCCGCTGGAGCATGCGCTGGGCAGTGGACAGGTGGATTTTGGCAAGCATCTCTACTACGACGGCACCGGGCAGGAACAGGACGGCTATGCGCTGACCATTTCCTTCCCCAATTCCAACAAGGGTTACACCCAGACCTTCCCCTCGCAGAACCAGGAATGCCTGCTCACGGGCATGAAGCGTATCTTTGAGCATATTGGCGGCGTGCCGCCTGTGCTGCGCTTTGACAATATGTCCACCGCCGTTGTGCAGGTACTCAAGGGTACAGACCGAATTCTCACGGACGGCTTTCAACGTTTTATGTTGCATTACCGTTTCCGTGCAGAGTTCTGTAACCCGGCATCTGGCAACGAAAAGGGCAACGTGGAAAACAAGGTGGGCTACAGCCGCAGAAATGCCTTTGTGCCGGTTCCGACCATTGTGTCCTTTGACGAGTTTAACGAGTCCCTGTGGGAATGGTGCGAGAAGGATGCCCGGCGCCCTCACTACAAGAAGAAGCTCCTGATTGAAGAGCTTTGGGAAGATGACAAAGTGAGTCTTCTGTGCCTGCCGGAGTACCCGTTCTCAGTATTCCGATATGCGGCACTGACCGTGAGCAAAAGCGGCTTTGTGACCATTGAGACTAACAAATACGGCCTTTCTCCCATGCTGTCCGGTGAAACGGTGCAGGCTAAGATTTTCTATGACCATGTGGCATTCTTCCATGACCACCACCCGGTTGGGCACTACCGCAGGAGCTACAAAACCAACGATGAGGTGTACGACTGGACGCAGTATGTGTCCGTTCTCTGCAAAAAGCCGGGAGCAATTGAACATACCCGCTTCTTCCACCAGATGCCACAGCAGTGGCAGACATTCTTGGAACAGACCAGCGGCAGAGAACGCAAAAATGCGCTTCAGCTGCTCAGCGAGATTGTCTCTGACGGCAATGCCGCCTTGTGCGCTGATGCGCTGGAACTCGCCGGTGAGAACGGCCGCACGGATGCGGACAGCCTCCGGCAGTGCTATTACATGATTGCGAAAAAAGAATACCGGCCTGATCCGCTGAAATTACCCGGCTCTCCGGCGCTGCACTACAATCCCAATCTTTCCGCCTACGATGGCCTAATGGGAGGCGATGCAAATGTCTGAGGAAATTGAGCTGATGATGCGACAGGTGAAGCTGGGCGGCATGGCAAAGGAATGGCGCTCAGTCCAGTTTGAAAACACAGAGCAATATGTGACCGATCTGCTGAAGCTGGAGCTGAAAGAGCGTGAAGCCAACAGAATTAACCGCATGGTGAAAACCGCCGGTTTCCGTGTCCTGAAAATGCTGGATGACTTTGTGTGGACTTCCGCCATTGAACTGCCCAGCGGCTTGACTGCCGAGTACATGGAGGAACTGCAATTTCTCACGCCCAAGGAAAATCTCATTTTTATGGGTACCGTTGGTACCGGCAAAACTCATCTCGCCACAGCCATTGCCTTGAAAGCCTGCCAGGAAGGGCGGCGTGTCCGCTTTTATACAGCGGCGTCCCTTGCCAATATCCTGCTGGAAAAGAACAACAAGGGCACGCTGAACAATTATCTCAGTACGCTGAAAAAAGTGGAGCTCATTGTGATTGATGAGATTGGTTTTGTCCCACTGCACAAGGATGCCGCGGAACTGCTGTTTCAGGTAATTTCTGACTGCTACGAACGCAAGAGCTTGATTATTACGTCCAATCTGGAGTTCTCACAGTGGAACACCGTTTTTGGCGACAACCGCCTGACGGCAGCGCTGGTTGACCGGCTGATCCACCATTCCCACATTGTGATTTTCTCTGGCGAGAGCTACCGGCTGACCCAGTCCATGCAGCGCCAGCGTCCCCGCTGAAAAGGCGCTCCAAAAAGTGAGCATTGGGCCCCGGCCTGTTTGGCCCCGTGGGTCTCCAAAATGTGAGCGTTGGGCCCTGTCCTGTTTGGCCCCTCAAAAGGCCTTGACGCTGCACGCACAAACAAAGAATTAGGTGCTCCAAGGTGCTAACCTTTTTGGGGACCTTTTGCTAACATTTTTACTTGACGAACACAGACAGGAATTGTCCCTATAATCCAATCTGCGCAGCTATTCTCACAAAGGGCATCGCCGCAATTACGCACCGCATTGAAGTGGATGCTTCCTCCATTCAATGGATTGTTTACGACAGTAATCATGCGCCTGACCTTACTGCATACGGGAAACCGAAAAGCACCTTGCAGCAGCTTAATGAAAAATTCATGCTATCATCGCCCCAAATCCGCAGGCAGTATGTATCGGAATATGGCTTTTGCTATATCTGCAATAAGACCATCTATATTTCATCGAAGACCATTCTAAGCTGCCGCAACTTGCCGCCAGTTCCATCCTTACCGCCACAGGTCAACTTTATGCTGAATCGGAGGGCAAGACCGAGCCTTTTCACCAGCGTCATACTGGATGAGCTAACGCATATTGTGACGGGAAAAGAGCATGACAGTCCAGAATACAAGGCAACACTCGCATCTTATTATCAAAAGTGTATGGATCTATAAGGCAAATGAGGAAGAAGGTGTTCTATGGCATATAGTGAACAGCTATGGCAGGATGCAAAAAAGAAGTGTCGTCTGACTGATGAAGATATTGCCCGCGCCAAGCGGCTGGGACTAAATCCTCGCAGCCTGATTAAGAACATTCCCAGCAAGAGCGAACCATGGAAAGCACCGGTCAGCGAATGGCTGCGGGAAATGGAAGAAAAGCGGGAACGGAAGTCCGCCCAACGGCAGGCCCGGAAAGCAAGAGATCACTCATAACCCCAGCATTTCCTTGGCGATATGGTCGGCAGACTTTACCAAGCCCACCAGTACCAGCAGGTTGAATATGACTTCGCCCAAATAGCTCCACACCTGCGTCACTACGGAGGCACTGCTATCCACCACCGGCGTACCGCTGGTGGAAAAGGCCGAAAAGATGATGCAGGCCAGAACGATCACCGCACCCTCCATGCACGCCCCCACATAGCTTTTGAGGAATGCCTTGCCGAAATGGGAAGTTCCTTCTCCGGCAAAGGACGCCAGCGCCACCGGGGACAGTGCGGCATACATATAAATCTTAAAAAAGCGCCCATAGACGGTGAGGATCATAATGAACGCCAGCACCGTAATAAACAGGCTCCCCAGCAGCGTCACCAGCCAAAGGGGGATGCTTGCCAAAAAGCCCACATCTCCGATGGCGTCCGCGATCTCCTGCGGCAGCGCCACGGATGCGCCGGTCAAGCCGCCGATGCTGCCCGCCGCCGTTGCCACAATGCCGTTGCACACATCAAATACATCTACCAGCAAGTCCATACCATAAGTGATACCCAGCTTTGCCAGCACAAAGTAGATAAAGTGCCGCAGCAGATGCTCCGGCCTTTGAAAGTCCCGAAAGCCGGATGCGCTGCGAAAGATACCGATGGCAAAGAACAGTACCAGCAGCCCGTAGCCGATGGCCTGCATCCCGCCGTTGATGGTCACAATGGTCTGCCAAATGGTGCCGCCCTTGAAGGTCTGAGGCGATTCCGTCAGCAGTGACCACATTTCCGTCATTTTACTGTTCCAAACGCCAAAGGCGTTGGTCAGGTTTTCTACGATCCAGTTGTTATCCAAATGAAAATCACCTCCCGCAAGGGAGCCGGGAGATCCGCCGCAAGGCAGTATCTCCCGGCTCTTTTTATCAGATTGCGCCAATAGCAGTCAGAATTTCTTTTGCAAAGGCGATCATCAGGCCACCAAACAGGCAGAGGAAGCCCTGCGTTCTCTGGCTGGCGTCATGGGACTGGATCGACATACCCACCTGCACGATGCCCCAGCCGAGAATGATAACGCCCAGCGCCTTGATGATGCTGAAAATAAAATTGGAAAGGTTATTCACAATATCCAGCGGATCGCCGCCCGCCGCCATCGCGGGCGTGGTGCAGCAGAGGCAGAGGACGGCAGCACCAGCCGCCGTCCAGTAACGCCGCTTCCACTTGTCAGGCTTCATCATGCCGTTGTTCTTCTGTTTGCTCATGTTCGTTTTCCTCCATATCAATAAATTCGTAATCGTTCAGTGATTTGAACGCATAGGGCAGGTCAGGCAGTGCGTAATCCGGCACGCCCTGCGGCTTGTGGATGTATGGCTTTGCCTTGCCGTCCGAGGTCAATTTGATGTTGGGATGGCGCTTAAGGTTATATTTTCGGTCGATCACCGGGTCCTCGCCGCGGATGAATAAAATCGCTTTATTGGTGTCCAATTTGCGGACTTCATCAACGGTCATGAGGTCGCGGCCCGTCTGCTGATAATTCGTGGTGCTGGAGCCGTTCCGCCCCTTGGTCAGTCCCCATGTGCGGGTAGCCAGTGTCTCCCGCCCCAGCAGCTTTACGATAAACTCCAGCGAAGCGGGCTCGTTGCCGCCGCCAAGGAATAAAAGCGTGTCGCAGTTGCCGATGATGCTCTCGTGTTCCTTTTCGTACAGCGCCTTGATCTGCTGCACATTCTGCACGATAATGTTCAAGCCAATGTTGTAGCTGCGGCAGGTAGCCAGAATTTTCGGGTAGCTCTCCGGCTGCGCGACATTGGCCCATTCGTCCTGAAGCACCCGCACGGGAACAGGCAGCCGCCCGTTGTATTTCAGATCCGCGCGGCGGTAAAGCTCCTGAAAGCATTGGGTATAGAGCATACCAACAAGGTAGTTCATGCTGCTGTCGTTGACGGGGATGACGCAGAAGATGGCGCGTTTGCGCTCGCCGAGACTGCCGAAGTCCATCTCGTCCATTGAGGTCATGGCGGCGTACTGCGGAATATTGAAGGCCGCCAGCCGGACGGCAGCCGTCACAAGAATGGATTTTGCGGTCTTGCCGGCAGCTTGCTTGAATACCTTATATTGCTTCACGGCAACATGGGCGGGCTGCTCCTCCTCCAAGGCCCGGAACAGCATATCCAGCGGACTGCGGTACTGTTCGTCCTCCTCCCGCACATCGGCAAAGTTCATCATGTAGAGCATGGTCTCAAAATTCTGCTCTTCCGGGGGCGCTTCATGGATGAGGTAGAGCATGAGTGCGGAGTCCAGCGCAACCTCAGCCTTTTCCCAGAAGGGGTCGTTGCTGGTGGCGTTACGGGGCGTAGTATTTTTGATAAGGTTGTCGATGAGGGACAGCACATCCTTTTCCTCCCGCACATAGACGAAGGGATTGTAGCAGTCGGACTGTTCGGGGTCGATGAGATTGAATACCCGCACTTCATAGCCGAGAGATAACAACAGACCGCCTGCGGCTCTCAGCAGTTCCCCTTTTGGGTCCGTGACCAGATAGGAGCAGTTGGCCGAATATAGGCCCGGTTTACAAAAGTAGCGGGTCTTGCCGCTGCCGGAGCCGCCAATGACCAGGATGTTCATGTTGCGCTGGGTGATGTAGCCATTCATCCCCAGCCGGACGCGCTGGGTCAAAATAATGTTGGCGTCCTTGTGCTGGTGATCCATATACTTCCGGTTCAGTTCCTTGGGACTGCCCCATTTGGCGCTGCCGTACTCCTCGCCTGGTCGCCGATTCTCCCGGCTGGAGTAGTAGAGCGCAATGCCACAGCCGTAGAGCAGTAGGCCCACCAACATATATTTCAGCGTGTAGGGCGTCCAGCCAATGGCAAAGGGGCGCTCCAGCACTTGGCTGAAACGCCCCATCCATTGAAAGAGGTTCATACCGTCCTCGTAGGCATAGGCGGCTATTGCCGCCAGCCAGAGGACCAACGGGGAGAGCGCCGCCCACACAGGGGCGGCGCTGTGAAAGTCATTCTGCCGCAAGGCTTAGTACCCCGTTTTGGGCAGCTTCACCGTTGTTTTGGTGTAGACGGTGGTGAGCCAGCGGGACACTGCCTGAATCCACTGCCCGTTGTAAAGGCCGCCCACATCCGCCACATTCACAATGCCGGAGTTGTTGGCAAGACCGCTGCGGGCGGCGGCGTAGATATACGGCGTTTCTACCTGTGCAAAGCCCGCCTTTACATTTCCGAATACGAACATGACTTCGGTAACACGCTCATTGGCAGCAAGGCCGAGGACTGCGGGGCGGGCGTCCAGTACATAAACCTTGCTGGTGGAGAGGTTATCCGCCAAAGTGCGATAATCATTAGCAAGGTTCGTTTTGTAAACGACCTTGTAGGAAAGCGGCTGATTGTAGCTGCCGGTGACGATTTTGCTCAGCGTCACCTGCGAGGGAAGCTGATCGCGCCAATAGAAGGAGTCGAGGGCAACGTTGGAGCTGTTCTTGATCTGTGAGAACACGTAGCGGATGGGCTGACCGGGGACGGCCTGCACGGGACCTGTTTTCTTAATGGAAATGCCGGTGGAAACGCTGGTATTCTGCACTTCAAAGGTGGCGATCTGCCCGTTGAATTCCAGATAGGCGGTCATCACTGTGGGGTTAACGGAGTAATTCGCAGGCGCTTTGATCTCACGGACGGTATAGCGGGACAACGGCAGCGTCTTGGAAACGGCGCGTCCGTGCGGTCGGACTTGATGGTGTCCACCACATTACCCGCCTTGTCGTAGATCTCAAACACCGCGCCCTCCAGCAGCGTCCCGGCAGGCAGGCCATTGGTCGCGTTATCGTCTGCGGATTTCTTGATGATCTGGATCTGGCCACACTCCGCAGTATTGCTCCACTCGATTTCTGTGGTGGAGCCGTAGCGGATGTAGATCGTTTTCAGTTCAGGATCAAGCACATAACCGGGGGCAGCTTTGATCTCACGCAGATAATAGCGACCATCCGCCAGCCCCTCGTCGGCGTAGATGTAGCCGTCCTGATCGGTCACATACTCCCCGATGGGATTGTGATTTCCGTCGTAGAGCAGGAACACCGCACCGGAAATGCCCTTGCCGGTGGCCTTGTCCACTTTGTGGAGCAAAATACGTGAGGATTTGTGATTGGTGATCTCCAGCGTGGCTGTCTGACCGTCCTTGACTTCAATACGGTGCGGTGTAGTATCCAGCAGGTAGCCGGACGCAGCTTCCTGCTCCGTCACAGTGTACCAGCCGCTTTCAGCTTCGGGGAGATAGATGACACCATCGCTGTCCGTTGTATAGGCACCGATGATCTCACCATTCATCTTGCGGATCTCGAACTTGACACCAGAAATACGCTTGCCACTGTCTTTGTCGCTTTTGATAATCTGCAACCCGCCCACAGGCGTGTTGTAAAAATAAAGCGTCTGCGTGTCATTGGGGTTGACCACCACGGTCTGAGGAGTGCTGTCCAGTACATAGCCGGGGATCGTTGCGGTTTCCGTTACCACATAGGTATCGAGCGATAGACCAGAGAGAATGATTTTACCGTTTTCATCGGTGTAATAGAGTCCGTTGGAGCTGATCTGTCCCTCAGCGTCCGCAACAAACTGGCCGGAGGATGTAGTGACAGTAAAAGTCACGCCTTTCAGCGCCTTGCCGGTCACAGCGTCCTTTTTTACAATGATGAGAGAGCCTTTCGGCGCGTTGCGGAACTCCAGCGTCACGGTCTGGCCAGCCTTGATGGTTGCGGTCTGCGGGGCGTCGTCCAGCAGATAGCCGTCCCTTGCGCGGGTTTCCTTTACTACCAGCGTTGTGCCGGGAGTGATGTCCGTAATCGTGAAAGTACCTGCGCTGTCCGTCACATATTTGCCGTTAGCGTCGCCCACCACTGTTCCGTCCGCAGTCGTCACCATAAACTCAACATCGGAAAGGGGCTTATGGGTTGCGCTGTCGATCTTCTTCACCAGCAGACTGCCTTTGGGATTGTTCCCGAAGTAGAGCTGCACCACATTCTGCTCCTTGCCGCTGATGTAGGCGGTCTGGGGCGCGGTGTCGATGACATGGCCGCTGTCGCTGGCAAGCTCCTCCACAATGTAAGTGCCTTCCTTTAACCCCGTCACGGTGAAACTGCCGTTGGCAGAAGTCTTGTAGGTGCCGATGACCGTACCGCCCGTGCCGGAGGTGCCGGTGAGGTACTTCACTTGGAACACGGCGTTGCTCACCGCTTCGCCGGTGACGGAATCATACTTCCACACCACCAGCGCAGACAGTGGGATATTCTCAAAGGTCAGCACTTTGGAAGTGCCGGACTGGATATAGACCTCCTGTGTGGCCTCCTTGATGGCGTACCCCGTGGGCGGCTCCAGCTCCGTCACCTTGTACCAGCCGTCCCGCAGACCGGTGAGCTGGAACTGGCCGTTTTCACCGGAGTAGAAAGTGCCGAGGTCGTTGATCTCACCGCTGCCGGTATTGTTGCTGGCGTAGGTAACATGGAATTTCGCACCCTGCAAGGGGTCTCCCGTCACGCTGTCCACCTTTTTAACGGTCAGCGCGGGCTTCTGATGGTTTTCAAAATAAACGGTGTGGTCTCGATTGGGATAAAGCGTCGCAAGCTGAGAGGGCGCATCCAGCAGATACGGCGACGGCACGGATTTCTCAATGATTTCGTACACGCCGGGGAGTAGATTCTTCAGTTCCGCCTTGCCCGCACTGTCCGTCTTGATCTGATCGACGCTGTGACCGTCTGCGGCACGGACTTCAAACACGGTGTTCGCAATCGGCTCGCCGGTGTCGGCGTCGTGCTTATACACGATGAGGTTGGGTCGCTTCTGGTTCTCCACGGTTAAGGTGCTGGTCTTGCCAGGGAACAGCTCCATGTGATACTCCCGCAGGTCGAGGATATGCGAGGAATCCGTGGCGGTTTCCTTGACGGAGTACACACCGGGTTCCAAATCGGCAATCAGAATTTCGCCCTGTTCATTGGTGGTGCGGTCGAGGTAGCGCGTTCCGTCCTCGATCTTGGCGATGCGGAAATGAACATTTTTCAGGCGGCTCCCGTCCGAGCTGGTCTTGATGATCTGCAACGAGGGCTTGATGGTATTGGTGAATACGAACTGTGCATCCTCGTTGGCGTCAAGCTGGATGATACGCTGGGCCTGGTCGATGATATAGCCCTCGCAGGCTTTTTCCGTCACCACATAAGCGCCGGTGGGGAGCTTGGAGAGGTCGATCTCGCCGTTCTGGTCGGTGGTAAACTCCTTGGGGCCGTAATCGCCGGCCACGGACTTAATTTCAAAAACTGCATTGGGAATGACCTTGCTGGGGTCGGTGCTGTCCACTTTGATAAGCCGCATACCGGGCTTCACATCATTGAAGAACAGCAGCTCCTTGATGCCGTCTCCGACAGACAGCTCCACTTCCTGCGGCGTGGTATCGAGGATGTGGCCATCGCTGCCGGTATCCACCTCCACGGCACGGTAGGTGCCGGGGGCAGCATCGGTCAGGAGGATTTCACCAAACTCGTCCGTGCGGAATTTACCGAGAGAAACACTGTCTCGGAAAATTTCAAAGGTGACATTGGCCATCGCCACCATGTTCTTGCGGTCATACTTGATGATCCGCAGGCTGGGCAATTCCTTGTTCACGAGAGAAAAGGTCGTGGTTTCGCCGGTGGCGACGGAAGCCGTATAGGTGGCGTCGTCCTTCAGCCAGCCGGAGGGCGCGGTGATCTCCTTGATTTCGTAAGCACCGGGCTTGATGTTGTCAAAGATGGCATAGCCCGCAAAATTGGTTTCGGCGGTGTAGGTCACGCCGCTCTCGATGTGCTTGATCTGCACCATGGCACCGGGCAGATGCGCCCCGGTGTCGGACAGCTTCTCGATGCGAAGCGTTCCGTAAGGCTCATTCCAGAAGGTGATTTCTGCGACTTTCCCGTATTCCACCTTGATATTCTGTGCAGACATATCACTGAGCAGATGGTCCAGGGGTGCCACACGCTCATACACGGTGTAGTTGCCCGCCAGCGTCAGAGGGATGGTCACGGTGCCGTCCGAGCCGGTAGCGAAGGTGCCGACGGTGGCTCCATCAGGATCGACCACCTCAAAAATAGCGCCGCTGAGAGGGGTATCCGTACCCTTTTCCAGCTTGATGAGCTTCAGGCCGGTGTCGGGCGCTTCGGGCTTTTCCCCATCGCTGAAATTGCTGTATGCGGACAGGCGCATGGTGACGGTAGGATCGGTGTCGCACATATAGTTCTGGAGCTGGCCGTACTTGTTGACCTCGGCGCAGGTGGCATAAAATACCGCGTATTTATAAACATCGGTGGTAAAAGAAAGCTGGACGCTGCCGGTCTTGCCCGCCACCGCAGCGGCAGGGTACAGCACCTTGAATTTACCGCCGTAGCCATCCCCGGTGCCGGAGGTGGTGATGGTGGTAATATCCTTGTTGTTCATGTCCACAATGCGCGCTCCTGCGGGGACGGAGGCAGGATCAGAGAAGGCCACGCGGATGGCGTAATTGCACACCCATGTGTCAGAGTGAATTGTAAACACCTGCTGCTTGTACTGCTGCCCGTCCACCGTGACGGCATAGGCAGTGTCCCGGTCAGCCGTTGCGGTAACGCGGGGCGAGTAGATCTTGTTCCACGCCGTGCCACGCACATAGATGTCCTTGGCGGCGGCAAGGATGGCCTGTGCCCGCTGAAGCTCTTTTCCGGTGAGATTGGGATTGACCTTCAGGTTGTTGATGTTCCAGTTGGGGAGCAGGTAACACCACAGCGCCATCTTGGTCGCATAGTAGGCGTGGTACTTGTTCTCCAGCTTCAGCTCCGAAAGGCCGCGGGTAGGGTAGCCGTTGGCGATGATACCCATGACCTTCGGGTCGCTGCCTTTCTCCTTGGCCATATACTTGATGCTTTGGCCGGGAGCCACTGTCTGCGGGACGCCCTTGGTGTTGGGGTTGACGCAGTAGGCAGGAATCTCCTTGTTTTTTCCGTTGGCACCCACATAATTAAAATAGGTGTAGATCAGCTCCCGGATGCGTCCGTTGATGGAGAGGTAGGAGAGCTTCTGCTCGCCGTTGTAGATATTGACTTCACCAAGGGCTTCCTCCTCGCTGCTGGCGGCAAGGGCGGTGGCCGGGAGCATCCCCAGCACCATGACCACCAACAGCAGCATGGAGATCAATCGTTTTTTCATAGTGCGTTCCTCCTGAATTTTTTGCATATAAAAAAGGCGGTATGCTTTTCACATACCGCCTACGTGTGGATATGAATTTTTCAGCTTACATAGATGCTGTACTCCGTGTACTGGAATATGCCGTTTTTGTAGACGTCCCATGCCTCCATGGAGTAAGTCCCCGGAGGGCAGGAGTTGAACAGCTCCGTGATCTGCTCCGCCCGCCACGGCCAGAAGCTCTGGGGCGTGACCTCTGCGGGGATGGTCAGGTTGATCTTCACCTTGTCATTCCCGCTGGGAAACCTCACGGGTGCGCCGTTCTGCCACGTTTCCGGGTTTTCTCCAATGGCGTTATACAGGGTGTAGAGCATCCGCTGCGTTTCGTACAGATTGCGTTGGAAAAGGTAGTCCTGCCCGCCGCTTGTGAAATGACGCGCCTCTGCTCTCGGCATTTCCGGCTGGGGCAGCTTACTCCAGTCGCAGGTGGCGGTGGGCAGCTCTCCCAGCGGTGCGCTGGAAAAGGCATTGCTGTTCCAACGGGACACATCCGTGATGGTGTAGTCGGTCCCGTCGTCACAGCGGATCACATCGCCCACCCTGGGGATATAGCGGGAGCCGTCTGCAGCAGCTTTGGAAACTGCCTGTTGCGGTGCCGTACCGGTATAGGGCGTGCCGCTTTCCACCTGTACACAGCTGTTGGTGCTGTTCCAATAGACATTGAAGCCGACCTGTTCACCAATGTCCCGCAGCTTCACATAGTTGTTGCCGTTGATGACATAGGCTTCCATCTGGACCTCCTGCCCGTCCACAAAAATGCGGTTGGTGCTGCGCTCGGCCATGATCCCGGCAGCATACGCCGTGGTAGTGACTCCAGCCAACAGCAGGCAGGTAAGAAAACCGGCTGCAAAACTTCCTCGCTTCATAAGTAGACCCTCCTCAAAGTTTTTGATGGGTTCATGGTATCGTAAAAGTTGGTGGGTGTCAAAAAATATGGAGGCGTTGGAGCTCAGTAAGAGTTTTTACATCAATGACCATCACAGCATCTCATCATTTTTCTCGCGCCTGCACACACCAGCGGTAATCCGGCTGATTCATCACGCAGGTGACAAGGGTGATGATGTTCTCCGTGCTGTCATTCAGAACGCTGGTATCGTCCACGCCGATCTTACTGACGGAGTACACCTCATAGTTGCGTGTGCCGAGTTGGGTGGTCAGCTTGATGGTGTCGCCAATGTCAAGGGTGTGAATTTTGCCAAAGTGATTGTTGACGCCGCGATTGTGGCCCGCGATAGCCACATTGCCCTCCCAAATGGAAGTGTTGGCAAAATGACCCGCGCCCTTGCGGAGTGCGTCCGCGTCCGTCCCCTGATACACCTTGACAGACAGGCCGAGGGTGGGGATTTTCAGTGTACCGAGGTAGCCGCCGCTGTAATAGAGGTCTTTCGTGACTGCGGTGTACTTCACCGGCGTGTAGGAGCCGGTAGCTCCACCAGCGGTGCCGCCGGAAGCGGAGGGCGGCAGGACGGTCACACCGCCTGTGCCGTTGACCGTTCCCGTGGCCGAACCGCTCACCAGATTCGGCGTCAGCAGCTCCCCAGCGTTCAGCGTATAAGAGGTAGGCGAACCAAAAGCAGGTGGGATATAGGCGGCGTTTTTGCTGCGGTCAATATTTGCGGGCTTGTCCATCGTGACATAAATGGTATCGTCCGAGGTGGGGCGTCCGAACAGTCCTGCGTCCGGGCCGTCAAAGTGATACTCCAATGCCGATGCAGGCATGGAAAAAGCCGCCAGCATACAGCAGGCGGCCAGCAGCGTGGTCAGATATTTTTTCATGCGGCGTACCCTCTTTTCTTATTGATGTAGTGCTTGTAGCCTTTGTAACCGGCATAGCCGCAGCCGCCCAGCGCCGCCGCTCCCACGGGGATCAGCAGCCACAGCCAGTTAAAATCAACGCCGCTCTTTGCCGATGCCGCAGCGCCGACGCTGGAAAAAACAGCGGTATAGACCACCGTATCACAGCTTGTGCGGGTGATGTCACCTTTATAGTCTGCCGTGACGGTGTAGCCGGTGGCGTATTTGCTGGTGGCGGTGCCGGTGTAGCTTGCCACGGCGGTATAGCGAATGGGAATGTCATAGCCGTCCGTGGGATCGACTGCCGCCTCCTGCCAGCTCACATCGGCAAGAGTCAGGGTGCGGCCATTTTCATTCACGGACTTGGGAACAAGGGACACATCCGCGTCAGAGAGGTTGGGATAGGTGCGCTCCGCCGTCACCGTGCGGCTGCTGGTCCCATAGCCCGCTGCCTCCACCTGAATGGTAGTGTGGTCGAGGGACAGGACGCCCTCATAGCCGTCCTCGGTCTTGACCTCCAGCTTCGGCTCCAGCAGTTTCAGAATTTCCGCCATGTCCTTGGTCTTGCTCTCCAGCGTGACCACCTCGATATGCTCCCGCGTGTCCGTTTCTGTCTGGTCGTTTTTCAGCAAATCAAGGAGCGTATAGGTGTGGCCCTCACGCTCAAAGTCAGCGGTGGGGATCGTGGTGGGATCGTCCTTCGCGGTCAGGTAGTAGACCTTTTCCAAACGATAGACGCCGTTTTCCTCGCTGGCTCTGACCTCGGCGGGATAGGCGGAAATGCCGGGTAGCGTATCTGCGGCAGAGATCATTGTGGATACCGTATCGGCTTCTGTCATGGGCTCTGCGGCCAGCGCCGCGACGCTCATGCTGCACAGCATCAGCGCCGTGCAGAGAGCAAATGCAAGTTTCTTTTTCACATTACGCCTCTCTTTCTTAACGAACGGGTCTATTCTGCTCCGGCTGCTTGCGCTCCTGCGGAGAGATCTCACGCTGAATATCATTTTGCAGCTTACGGAAATACTTTTGCAGGCTGTCCACCACGCCGCGGCGATCCTGCACCTCCATACCGTCAAACACCTGCGCCACGTGGCTCACATCGGGCTGCGGGGTCTCCACGCCGAAATTGCGGCAGAGCATATAGCTGACGCTCTCGGCATCCATGGCGCAGTCCTCGCGGGTATAGTAGGGATAGCGCCCGTGGTCATGGATACCGGCGTGGACGATCTCACGGGAGAGCGCCGCGAAGATCTTGCTGTCGATCAGGCGGCTGGACACCGTAATGCTCTGCGTCTTAGGATCATAAACGGTGTCCTGATACATGGTGCTGCTGGTGACCACGGGAACGGGGGAGCTGTCCAGCAGTCGGCGCAGGGCGGCGTCCATTTCCGGTGTATTGTCTTTCAGGCTCAGCGCCGGAACACCAGCCTTGCCGTGGGTCTGCGTCACATCAAAAACACGCCCGATCTTATAGCCGTGATACTCCCTTCCGTCCTTCACATAGGTATCCGACACGCGGATCTTCATGCCGTTCTCGTCACGGTTGACGCTGCGCCCCAGCCGATTCCACACCTCCAGACTGTTGATGTAGGTGATCTCCGGGTTCTGCGCCATCGCCAGCATCACATTGGACGCGCTGTATCGCGGGTTGATGGCCTGCGTATCCAGATAACGCAGATATGCGCCAGGTTCGCTGGTGACGCGCATGACCGCATCGTCGGATAGCTGCCCCAATTCCTCGCGCTCCGCTGTTTTCTTTGCCTTCCAGTCCTCGTCCCTCTGCTGCTTCTGCTGGATCAAATCGTCTAACTTTGCCATGTTCGTTTCTCCTATTCAAAATCAATTTATTCCCGTGTGGGCATAGCCTTTTGAATGGCCTCCCGCACGGTGTCCTTGGTAGGGGCCGTGCCGTCCCGTTCTGCCGCGGCTTGCAGCGCCATCAGACGGCTGCGGACGGAGGGGCGGGCGTCAGCCTTCTCCGCAGCCGGTTCCGTAGACGCTCTCGCACCAGTCCCGCGCTCCTTGGAGCTGTTCCCGGACGGAGCGCGGGCGTTCTCTTTTTTTTCGGCAGTATCCTCCTTCACCGGGGCGGGATAGCCCATGCGCTCAAAAATGCGGTTGATCTGCTTGGCATCTTTGGCTTTTGCCATAATTTCTACCGTGCCGGTCTTTTCCACCTTATTGACGATGGGGTAAAACAAGACGCCGTAGCGTTTGGCTTCCATCTGAAAGCCCTTCAAGTCCTCCTGCTTGACGGAAAAAATGGTCAGCTCCTCACCGTCGTGGATAAGGCGCTTGAGGTTGGTCTTGCCAGCGAGCTTCTGATTGTCATTGGCAAGGGCGATCAGCAAGGCGGCAAGGTTTTTCGCCCCAAGCCCTGCCAGCTTGAGGGCACTCTCGGTGATCTGGATACCCTCACGCACCATCACGTCAGCGGTTTCACCGTTGGTACTCATGCTCGTGTTCCTCCTTGTTCTTTAGATTTTCCTGCCGTTCAGCCTGCGCCTGCTGGCATTGTTGGGATACCTTCGGAATGTCCGATTGTATCCTGCGGCACAGACGCAGCTCCCCGCGCTTTTCCCGCAGGGCGGCAGTCTGCTGTTGGATCTCCGCGCTGTACTTGGCTTGTGCTTCTTCATCGCTGGTGTTCCTCCTTTCCTGATAAAGTGGGTTTCTCTGCTCCTCCAACAAGCGGATGTCCCATTCCAGCACACGGATACGCTGCTCCAGTTCTGCTGCCGTGGTGATTCCGCTTGATAAAAGATATTTGAATTGCTGCTCATACCGCTCCAAATGAATGACCTCCCGCTTGACGGAGAAGGGCAGCTTGAGCGGCAGCTTTTTCCGTCTGCCCCCACGCAGCAGGTAGAGGTAGCGGAGATAGAGTGCGTGAAAGCCGGTGATTTTCTTTTTTCGGACGGTGGCCAGTTTGCCTTTCATGCGGTAACGCTTGGCGGCATGGGTGACGGTCGGCGGGGCCATGCCGCCGTGCCGTTGGCGGGAAAGCCGCGCCATAATATCCGCTTCGGTGTAGCCCTCACCCAAGCTGTCCAGACGGATCGCCCGCTTTGCGCTGGGGGGCTTGACCGTGGTGTATTTCCGATTGGGATTTCGCCGCACCTCATAGCCGTTTCGCCGCAGGAGCATGAGAAAGGTATCGTAGGTATAGGCTTGGTGGATGATGGCGTCGATGTCGGCGCGGATCACGCCACGCACAGTGGGCTTGCCGCCCTGCTCCGCTTTCCACTCAGCATAATGCTTGCCCTTGCCCTGCGGGGTGATGACGGATAAATCATTCTCCCGGCACAGCGCGTCCGAAGTGCCGCGCACATCGTTGTAATAGCTTTCTGGGGTGGAATGATACTTGTGGCCGTCCGTGCGGGAAACAGAATTGACCACGATGTGATTATGCGGGTGGGCCTTGTCTAAATGGGTCCCGATGACGGCTTCAAAATCCTCACCGAATAATCGCCGCGCAAACTCGCACCCGATCTCATGGGCCTGCTCCGGCGTCACCTCGCCGGGTGCAAAGGATTGGATGAAGTGGTAGCCGAGAACGCCGCCCATCTTTTTGTATTTCTTTTTCGTTTTCTGCATGGCAGCAAAGGCGGTTTCGGCAGACCGGCAGTTCAGCGTGGTCACAAAGCGCACGGTATCGGTTTTCTCCGGGTCAGCGGTGTAGACGATCCGCTCGTCCAGCACGGTCTTTTCCCCATTGACGGCGTACTTCACGCGGTCGTCCAGCCTTGCGCGGATGGCGAATACCTTGGTGTATGCCATGTCACAGCCGCTCCGCGATGTTCCAGATCGTTTCCTGCGCCGCCGTGATTGCGGCGATGTCCTCACCGCTGGCAAAGCCGCGGGCATTGACTGTGCGGGCGATCTGATTGATGTTATTGCCGATGGCGGCGAGTTGGCGGCGTATCTCGGCATACTCATCAGGCGGACGTGGATACAGGGTAAGGCCCATGATGAGGCTACGGATAAATGATTCTGTACTCAAGCCTGTATAAGACACCTGCTTTTTCAAATGGCGGTGTTCTTCTTCGGTTAAGTGGATTTCCACTCGTTTATATCGTTTTCGCAACAGTTCACCTTCTTTGGGTATGGGGATATTAAGGGGCTGCGCCCCTTAACAAGCGCATTTGACCGGTCAAATGCTATGCTTGCGACTGCAAAGCAGCCGCAGGCCGCTTGCAGTCCTAACCCAGCCGAAAAAGAAAATCAGCGTGCGTCACCGCCACGGGTTCTTACCCTGCCGCTGATCCCTTTCACAAGCCGGAGCTGGTCGTTGTAGTCCTTTCCGCTACGGGGTGGGTTGTCGATGACCTCATATTGGGGAAGGCTCCTTTGAATGGCCGCCGATGCCGCCCGTCCCGGCCCGTCGTTATCCAGACACAGCACGATCCGAGCCACGCCGGGGTTGTCCTCCAGGTATTGCTCCAGCGCTACGGGGGATCGGATCGAGCCATCCTTTCGCGGCTGATAGATGCCGGAGAGGGACAGCGTATTGGCGGCGCGCCATTCCTGCCCCCGCAGCTTCAGCAGCGTCAGGTACGAAAGGGCGTCTATGGCGGATTCAAACACGCAGAGGGTTTTGCCCCCCGCGCAAAGGGGAACGGCAAAGGAAAACCGCTTATCGCTGCCGTGGACTTCACCGGCGAAGGTGGTTTCTGAGAGCGTCCCGTGCAGTGCGCCGTAGGCAGGGGTTCCATGTTTGTAGCCCACAAATACGCAGTTATGACGCTCAGCGTCCTCGTAAAGCTGCCCATGCTTGATGCAGTGGTTGATGATCTCTGCATCAATGCCGCGGCTCCGAAGATATGCAAAAACACGCCGGGTGTCGGCGTGTTTGGGTGGGAGGGTAAATTCAGTTTTCGGGAGCGGTGCAATTGGCTCTGATTTGGGCAGCACATGGAGCGGTTTTCCGAGAATACGCTGCACGGCGTCCAAAAAGGAAACCCCCTCCACCATTGTCAGATAGTCCAGCGCAGTTGTGCCGCCGATACCACGCGACCACCAGCACCATTTTCCATTGGAGATTTTCAGGCTGTCGTGGGTGCGGGTGGCATAGGTATCTCCGCCGATATGTACCAGCTCCTCCGGCTCAAACCGCCGCAGATAGGTCAGCAGGTCCATCTCGCGGGCGGCAGCGATCTGTTCCTTAGATAGGTAGGGTATGGGAAATCACCTCCGGGCATCAGAAAAGCGCAAGCATTTCTACCTGCGCTTTCCATGAAATTATTCAGTTACTTCGGAACAGAGCCGGTGCGAATAACGGGAACTTGCTTGACTTTTTTGCCGACGGTTCGGCGTTCCAGCGCGAAAACCATATCAGGCGTCCGTTCAAAATAGCCGATGTCCCTTTTCCAGCTCATCCCGCACCTGCAATGTTGCAGGCCCGGAAACTGCTGTTTCATTTTTCTGCCACAATTCGGGCAGGTTTTATTGCTGGCCCCCATCCGCATCCTCCTTAGACGCCTCTTTAGGAAGGACATCCTTAAGGTAGATCTTTACCTCACGATAGACTGCATCGAATGGCGGCTTATTGACACCGCTTGCAAAACGAAACTTCTCGTAAGAATGCAGCAAATCTTCTTTCCTTTGCAGGAACCCTTGAAAATCTCCCATGGTTCTTTCGCTGCATTTTAAGGTGCTGTAGATCTTCTGAACATCAAATTCAAACACTTTTGAAATATAATAGAGATCCACCACATCCTTGATTCTCCGGAACACCTTATCTGTTGATACAGCCGCGACCTTATCGGCTATCATTTGCAACGGTGAAACTCCGCGAAAACAGATTCCGTCAACCTCATAGATTTGTGTCGGTGCAATCGGTCTGTTTACATCCACATCCATCGTGAAAAGGACTTCATCGGTGTTGCGGTCTACTAATTCAAATCCAGCGGATCGCTTTTCGCCATACATTCGATAAAGGCGAACTTCATAGTCCATACCGCCTCTATTGATTGCTCGCTGTAAGGATTCCACCATTTGCTCTGCGGTGGGAGGTGTGTCTGTGTTCCAATTCGCATCAATATCTACTGTATGACGGGTCTCATCTAAAAAACCGGCCTCAAATAAGCAGGCTTTCAGCACCATGGAGCCCTTAAAACTGATAGGGATGCCGCTATCATACACAGCCTTCATGACTGAGTACATAATTCTTTCTTCCGCTGTTATATTCAAAACAAGCACCTCAGCTTTCGTAGTATTCGATTGCATCGCTGGCCAAACGCTCAAACCGATCCTGATATTCCGGCGCGACAAAGAGTCCGTCAAAGCTGTCTCCATTGGAATAGAAGTATCTGCTGACCGCTTCGGTAATGCCCTGCATATCTAAAATATTTTCATTTGCAAGGGCATCATATACCGTTCTGTTAAAATCCGTATATAACAATCCATTCCGATTCTTGATATTTTGTGTGCCGATACGGTTTCCAAGCACGACCACGCCGTTAAACTTCATGACGGAGTCATCCCCATAGACCCACACGATATATTCATCGCTGCGGCCTCCGAAGTTTCCTTGACACATAAGCGCATTGTCTAACGCAAAGACAACGGGTTCTCCAATGCAGTCACGGACAGCTTGCAGCCATGAGAGCGCGCCCACATAGCTGCTCCGAGACGGAAGATCCTTCTTTTGAGGGTCATACTTCGGCAGGGACAAGGTCTTACGGTTGGTCAGGTCCTCCTTGATACGCTGCTCCAACAGATCAGAGACATATTCGGGAGGCTTACGCATCCCTGTCTCCCAATTTTGCACAGTGCGAAAGGGGATATAATACCTCGCGGAAAATTCGCTTTGGGTATCTCCAAGCTGTGCTCTCATTTCACGAATGTTCATGTTCATCCTCCTTCCACCTGCATTATACACCCATTGAGTGTACCAGTCAACAGCGTTCCCAGATGTCCTACGGAATATTCATAAGCGCGATTACCGCTCCGGCGTGTTCTTTTTCACTGTCTTTCGCTCCACGCTGCGCTCCGGCTTAGCCAGTTCTTCCATTGCCGCATTGATCACGCACGAATGATTGTCCACAGCGTAAACATCTGTGTGCCCGCCCATCTGCTTTTGGAGCGCCGCAAAGCGGCCTGCGGCCTGACGCGCCGGTGGGTAGAATCTCTCATCTCCCGTGCGCTGCCGCATGGTGCAGGCCAGCACGAACATACAGCGATCCTTGCCGTAGGTGTTTGTCCACTCCTTCAAAAAAGCAGACAGCTTTCCATCGTTGTAGGCGTTGGTTGCACCCTTCTCAAAGGCTCCCGCGCAGGTCAGCGTCCGATCCCTGCTGGCCATCCACTCAAAGACCTCTCCGCGAACCACGGCCTCAGAACGGGTATTAGGATATATGGGCTGCGCGGGATCTCGATATTTTTCTTCGACTCTTTTCCGCAGAATATCATCCGCGCAGCACGCAATGCTGTCACGAAAGGCATCCATCTCATCCGTATCGCGGGAGAGCCAGTCTGTATAAAGCTGTGACAGGGGATGCTCAAACTCGTTCAGCACCGTAAGCTGCCGCTCGGAGAGGCTTGTTTCATCCTCAAAAAGCATCAGCAGATTATCACGGCAAGCGATCTCGTAGGCGTGGGAAATAATTTCGTCAGGTGATTTCGTTTTCATCTCTGCAAGGAACGCCGCATTTTCCTGTGACATTTTTTCGTATATCTGGTTTTCCAATTCATCTTTTGTAGGCATGATGTTCTCCTTATAACTCAATAATACGGAAATCGCTCTCTTTTTCCATGATCTCGCTGCTCAATAATATCAATGGCATATCCGAGTCTGCCAGCCGTCTCAGCTTGCTAATGGAAAGCGGAGTTGGTGCTTCAAACAGGGCCACAATGCAGGCCCACAGGTCAACAACATGACAAAGGCAAACGATACGCTCCGAAGAAAAGGACGCTGCTGCTTCAGGCAGCATCGTGCGTAATTCTTTCATGAGGCATTCCTGCTCTTTTAGCATCTGCTGATGTATCTGGCGTTCTAACCGTTCTTTTTCCTGCTTTCTTTCCAACCGTTTCATTGTAAACGATCCTCCATTTCAAAAATTATCTCGCCAAACCCGCCCGCATCCGGTGGGCGTAATTGGCGACGCTGTATCGTTTCATATAGGCGTTTTCGCTGGGGGCCGGACTGCCTAAGTCCAGCCCCTCCATGCGGGGATCGTCGGTGCCGTCCAGCACCGCCTCCACCGGAATGACGCGGAGCCTGCCGGAGCATTTCAGTTCCCCGCCGAATACCCCTGCGGCACAGTGGAATCCGCGATCACCGCACACCCAAAGCAGCTTCTTTCCTGCGGGAATATCGCCAAAAGGCTGCTTCAAAACAATAACGGAACGGGGTTCCGCACCGGCTACCTCATAGTAGCCGGACTGCTCCGCCTTTTCATAGGCACGGATCAGCTTTTCGAATTTGCGCTGCGGCTCGATGTAGAGCCAGCTTTCCTGATAACCCATAATTTCCTCCAATTTCTATTGGTTTTACCGCTCCAGCTGCGGTCTGCGGCGCTCCGGCGGCCTTTGGTCCTCGTCCGGCTCGGTGTCTACGATCTCAGGCTCCTTGTGGTCTAAATTCAGCAGGGAATTCAGTTCCTCCAGCCGTGCCGTTTTGGTGTTCAGCTCCGCCTCGCGGGGAAATGGCTTTTGTACCTCTGCCTTTGCGGTTTCCAACTGCGTTTGCAGGTTGGAAAGCTGCTCCCGGCAGGTTTGCTCCTTAATAGGCAGTCCCTCCAGCGCATTGTCCATGCGCTGCAAATTGCCGAACACATCGGTTCCCAGCGTGACCGTGTGGCGGAGCTGCCCGATCATGGTCAAGCGGTATTCCCGCGCGAAGGTATCAAAGGACAGCTCCAGCGTCAGGCCGCGATAGCTGCCGATCTGTGTCGCCTCCGGGGAGAGCATCGTCTGGCACATGGCCAGCAGTGCCGCGCCCGCCTCCTTCTTGTCGGCATGGGTCACGCCCGCCAGCGTAAGCGGAGAGAAGCCGTCCCCATTGGGATGGGTGTTCTCCTTGACCGTGGCAATATCCGCGCCATAACCGGCGATCCGTGCCTGCGTTTCCGCAATTTGTTTCGGAAAACCCTTGCCGATGGCGTCCTCCAGCGCGTATTTCTGAGAAAGGTGGTTGGCTTTCAGCAGCTTCAGCTTGGACACCTCAATGTCGAGATCCATCTTTTCCTTGATCATGGGGTTGCCGCTGGCCAGCGCCTTGATCTCGGCATAAGAAAGCGCCTGTTCGTCTACATCTTCGGCAGAGCGGACAGGCGATTTGCTGGTCATAATTTGCGATATAAATTTCTGCTTGGATTCTACCAACTGATACAAGTAGGCATCGAAGGTGCCCTCGGTGACATAGCTGTAAATGTCTACCTCCGGGTTTTCGTTGCCCTGCCGGATAATGCGCCCCTCCCGCTGCTGAAGGTCGGACGGACGCCACGGACAATCAAGGTGGTGCAAGGCGATGAGCTTTTGCTGACAGTTGGTGCCAGCGCCCATGCGCTGGGTGCTGCCCAGCAGAATACGCACCTGACCGCTCCGCACTTTGCCGAACAGGTCTTTTTTCTGCACCTCGCTCTTGGCGTTGTGGATGAAGGCGATCTCGTTTTCGGGAATACCCAATTCCAGCAGCTTTGCGCGAATATCATCATAAACGCTGAAGGTTCCGTCATCCTTTGGGGTGGACAGGTCGCAAAAAATCATTTGCGTGGAGCGTTGGTCTGCGGTGCGCTGCCAGATCTCAAACACATTTTCGGCGCACTTGACGGCTTTGCTGTTGGGATCGCTGGGAAGCATGGGGTTGACCAGCCGCTGATCCAGCGCCAGTTTTCGGCCATCGTTGGTGATGAGCAGCATATTGTCCACGCTGCTGTCCACCTCGCGGTTGCGGACCTTCTCGGCGCGCTCCGCCAGCGACGCCACGATCTCTTTCTGATACTCGGAGGGTTTCAGGGCGATGTTGTGGTAATGCGCCTCCGGCACGGGGAGCTTGAGCATATCCGCCGTCTGAATGTCCGCCACATTTTTGAATACGCTCATCAGCTCCGGTAGGTTATAAAACTTGGCGAAGCGCGTCTTGGCGCGATAGCCGGTGCCCTCCGGGGACAACTCGATGGCAGTGACGGTCTCGCCGTAGTTTGCCGCCCATGCGTCAAAGTGCTGTAAGCCCTGCTCCTCCAATGCCGACATCTGCAAGTAGCGTTGGATGGTGTAAAGCTCCACCATGCTGTTTGAAATGGGGGTGCCGGTGGCAAAGACAATGCCGCGCCCTCCGGTGATCTCATCGAGGTAGCGGCACTTCATAAAGAGGTCTGAGCTTTTCTGCGCTTCGGTCTGGGCAATACCGCCCACATTCCGCATTTTCGTATACAAAAAGAGATTCTTAAAATAATGCGACTCGTCAATGAAGATGCGGTCAACGCCCAATTCCTCAAAGGTGACCACATCATCCTTGCGGCTCTGGTCGTTCAGCTTGTCGATCTTGGCTTGCAGGCCCTTTTGGGTTTTCATCATCTGTTTGATCGTGAAATTCTCTGCTTTTTCTCGCTTGGCTTCGGAAATGCCCATCATGATCTCGTCGATCTGCTGCTCCAGAATGGCCCGCTGGCGCTCTACGCTCATGGGGATCTTCTCGAACTGCGAATGCCCGATAATAACGGCGTCATAGTCGCCGGTGGCAATTCTGCCGCAGAATTTCTTGCGGTTCTTGGTTTCAAAATCCTTGCGGGTAGCGACAAGAATATTGGCCGCAGGATAAAGCTGCAAAAACTCAGTGGCCCACTGCTCTGTCAGATGGTTGGGCACCACAAAGAGAGATTTCTGACACAGGCCCAGCCGCTTTGACTCCATCGCCGCCGCGACCATTTCAAATGTCTTGCCGGCACCGACAACGTGTGCCAACAGCGTATTTCCACCGTAGAGAATGTGGGCGATGGCGTTGACCTGGTGCTTGCGGAGCGTGATCTCCGGGTTCATGCCTGAAAAGCTGATATGGCTGCCATCATACTCGCGGGGACGGTTGGAATTGAACAGGACATTATAGGTCTTACAGATGGCTTCGCGCCGGTCAGGGTCTTTCCAAATCCACTCGGCAAAAGCGTCTTTAATGAGTTCCTGCTTACTCTGGGCGATGGCCGTCTCTTTCTTGTTCAGGACGGCAATTCTCCGGCCTTCCGCGTCTTCTTTATAATCAAAAATGCGGACATCTTTTAGATTTAAGGTGTCTTCGATGATCTCATAGGCGTTGATGCGCTGTGTGCCGTAGGTACTGATGGCCTTCACATTGCCGCGATCTTTGCTTTTACCTTCGATACGCCACTCGCCGGTGATACCGGAATAGTGGACTTTCATGCTCCATTGCGCGCTGCGGGATGTTCCCAGCGTTTCGAAGATGAACTGCCGCACATATTCGGTGTCCAGCCATGTAGCGCCCAGCCGGACGGAGATCTCGCTGGCGGTGAGGTCGATGGGCTGCACCCGCGCGAGTGCATCGGCGTTGATCTGATACTGTGAGTCCTGCTCCGTCTTGCCTTGGGCAACCGCCAATTTCTGACGCACATTGCCGGAAAGGTATTCATCGGCGGGCAGGTATTTCTCATGCCCATCGTTCTCGCCGGTGTAAGCGGGGTTCAAAAAAATCACGCCCTTGAGGTCAGAAAACAGCGTTTCCTCATCCTTGCCGGTGAGCCTGCCCATATAGTCCATATCCACATGAGCCTTTTCGCCAATGGACAGCGCCAGCGCCTCCACCGCTGTGTCTACCTTTTCGGCGGGCTTGTGGCTGCGGATGGTGCGCTTGGTGAACAGGTCGGCCTTGCGTTTCAGGTTCCGGTCCTCGTCCAGAATTTCCAGTGAACACAGCAGGAAGTAGGAGCTGTCCTGGTCGAAGGCGATGGCGTTGCCGCGAGAGTTGATGAGTCCGTATTTCCGGGTGAAGGCATCGTAGAGGGCATTCAGCTTGGCTTGCTGCGCCTTGATTTCTTCATTGGGATAGTCCTCGGTCTGGTATTCCAACAGCGTCCGCACACAGTCCCGCAGCTCGATCATGCCGCGGATTCTGCTCTCTGCCGTCTTGGATACCTCCACCGGGTTCATGCGGCTGTTTTCACGGTAGTAAATCTGCCCGTCCACCAGCGTATAGGAAAAATTACGAACAGCAGGGTCGGCCTCAATGGAATGATCCTCGCCCTCCAATTCTTCCTCCCGGTCATAAGCGATAATCTCGCCGTGGATATTTTGAACGGCCTCCGCCAGCAGTGCTTCCAACGGCTGCTCCGGGTACGGCTCACAGGTAGGCGTGGGGCCGAACGGCCCGGACACCATCTTCATCTCGCCCAGCACCATGTCGGGGTGGTCGATGAAATAACTGTTCATCTGAATGCCGTTTTCATCGGTGGCAAGATGCACCCACTCCGGCTCAATATCCACCATGCGCTCACGCTTTTGGAGGAACAGAATGTCTGAAACGACCTCGGTTCCTGCCGCAGCCTTGAACGCATTGTTGGGCAGCCGGATGGCCCCCAGCAGTTCCGCTCGCTGCGCGATGTATTTTCGCGCGCTGGCAGTGCGCTTGTCCATGGTGTAGCTGGAGGTCACAACGGCGATGACGCCGCCCGGTCTGACCTGATCCAGTGCTTTGGCGATGAAATACTCATGGATAGGGAAATTCAGCCGGTCATAGCGTTTATCCGCTACATGAAACTGGCTGAAGGGGACATTGCCAATGGCAACATCGAAGAAATTGTCCGGGAAGGCGGTTTTCTCATAGCCCTGCACTGCAACACTGCTTTTCTGATAAAGCTGGCGGGCGATGCGGCCAGAGAGATCATCCAACTCCACGCCGTAGAGCTTGCTGCCGCTCATGCTTTCCGGCAGCATACCGAGAAAATTGCCGATACCGCAGGACGGCTCCAGAATGTTGCCCTGCGTGAAGCCCATCTGCCCCAGGGCGGCATAGATGCCGCGGATGACCACGGGCGGCGTAAAGAACGCCGTGAGCGTGGATTCACGGGCAGCGGCGTATTCGGCATCGGTAAGCAGTTCTTTCAGTTCAGCGTAACGAGGATTTTTCTCGTCAAAGAAGTCCGCCAGACCGCCCCAGCCCACATACTGTGCCAGCACTGCCTGTTCTTCTGCGGTGGCGCTGCGGTTCTCCGTCTCCACGATTTTCAGGGTACGGATGGCGTCCAGATTGCGCTGAAAACGCTCCAGCGGTGCGCCCTCTCCGATATGGTCATCGGTGATGCGGTAGTTCCGGCCATCCGCGTCCAGCGGATAGGCAAGTGCGTTTTGCTTTTTCTTTTTCGGCGGGGTGAGCGCCGCAGGCGGCTCGTCCGTCTGCGGTGCCGCGGTTTCCTGCGCTATGTCCGGCTGCTCCATGTGAGCGCGGACATAGTCGATGGATTCCTTTTGGAAGATGGGAAATCCCGTCCCGCCTTCAAAAGTCACATCCCGCAGGGATACATTTTGTGTATGATCGTCTACGCTGTCCACTTCAAACTGCCGCCCATCTATGGTCAGGCGTGTACCGATGGAGAGCGGTTCGGGGACTTCCGGTTCCATGGGCAGTACGGGCTCCGGTGGCGTTGGCATGGTTTCCTCGGAGGGTGTCGCAGCTTCCTGCACCAACGCCGCTGTCGGCTCATTGGGTGCGGTCAGTGTCAGTTGCCCATCGTGCCGGTGATTGAACAGGCTGAACTCACCGTTTACATAGGCATAAAGTTGAAAATGAGTTTCATGGATAAATTCATAGTGGCGGTCATCTTTCTGCATTTCACCCAACCGGGCATTCAATGCGTCCATGAGCCACATTGCAGTGGACTTATCCTGCAATTCTTCTTCAATCAGCGGTACTGCCTGATAATAATCCATGCCCATGTAATAGGGACGCGGCACATTGTCCGGCGCATTGTACAGACTGGAGTAAATGGCCCGCGCCACCTGTCTCCGCTCATATTCTGGGATCTTTGCGATGGCATCCTCGCCGGGGAAGCGTTTCTGCGCGATCAGGTGCTCATACTCCTTGACCACATTGGGGATGGTCAGATGGACGCTATCATATTTCTTGAAACTGTAGTCCCGTTCATAGTCCAGCCCCTTTCCGGTTTTCGTGTGCTGGTATCCGGCACGACCGCCGCCGCTGTACTCGCCAAAAAGGGCTTTGATAAACTTCTGGTGTTCGGCTGTGTCGGTGAAACGGCAGAAATGGGAATATACATTCAGTCTGGTATCTATGGACTGACGCAAAAAATATCGGTCAATCTCGTCCTGCGTAATAAACATTTTGCATTGCCGCAGGAAATTCGGCTGTGCGGTGAAGTGGCGCTCCGGCAGGTGCAGACCGTCCAGCACAACGCCGATGCGATGGGTGTTATAGTCAGACAGGCGGAAGCGCAGAATCTCCCGATCCACGGCATGAGCGTCGAGGAACGCATGGTACTCCTCTGCCAGCATTTGCAGTCCGCCCTCAGTCTTTGCGAACGCGACCATATCCTCGTCCAGTTCCGGGTAGCCCTTGCGCTGGTCATGGATCGCTAATGTCTGCGGAAAAAGGCCCCGTGCGCGCCCTTCTTCGGTCAGGTCACGGGCTGTCATCAGGAGAGCATCCATCGCTTCATGCAGCACCTTGTCCGGGGCTTGTGCCAGCTCGGAGGCAGATAGATAAGTCCCAGCCTCCAGCAGTTCCAGAATACGGGCCGACGCCTGCTCCCATGTGACCACGGTTTTGCTGCATCCGGTGCGGATGCTGTCCCCTTGGGCAAGGTGGATGCCAGCTTCCAGGAACCACACGGCGTATTTGCGACCCTCGTATTCGATGCCGCGCCCATTCTCCGTGCCAAACTCCCGACGCAGAAACTCTATATTTTCCTGCTCCGGACGCTCCCGCATATAAAATACCGTAATGCGTTCTGCGCTATTGGGTTCGTTTCCGCCTGTGCAGAGCGCCAGGTCGATGACTGCCTGCGGCACCGTGCGGGCTGGGGCCAGAATACCGGAGGGGGCGTCTGCCGGAGCTTCATATACCGGCGCGTTGCCGCCCATATCGAATAGGGCAAGCTGCTCCGCGACAATAGGGGCGTTTTGTAGGCCCAGCTTGATCTTGTACTCACCGCGCTCGATCAAGCCCTCGGTCATTTCGGTGATGACCGCCCATGAAAAAACGGACTCCGAGGTGCGGGAGAGGTAACTGCCCTCCCACATCTTGAGCCCGTCTTTCTCGGCGTGGTAGCCTGTCCGAACACCGTCCGTCAGGACTTCCACCCATATATCGTTGTAACTGTTTTTCAGAAATTCCGTGCACTCTGCAAGGCTCTTATGCGCCTGAAAGTATTCAAAAATCTCCTGCCGCTTACGTTTGCGCCCGCCATCGTCCAGCAAATTGGCTTCAATGAGGTGCATATCCAGAAAAGCGGGTAGGTCTGCACTGACCGACAATACGGCATTGTGCTCTCTGGCAAAGACTTCCGCCTGTTCATGCGCTTTTTCGTCCGGAAAATCACCATAGAGCCGGATGCATTTGGGCGTTTCGGCGCTATAGATGGCAGCGCCATCATAAGCAAAACCGTCATCATTCATCGTACCGTCGATATAGCCCCGCACCGCTGCCTCTGCTTCTTCCAGCGTTTGATACTCCAACCTCTCGTCAAAGCCGTTTTCGTAATGGTGATAGACGACAACCTGATAGGGCTTGAACAGACTGTGGTTTGCTGCGTTTGCCAGCTTCGGATAAGTTTCCTCTAAAAGCTCCTGATGCAGCCGGTTATGGAAGGCTGGCATATCAAAGTAGAGCTTTGCAAGCTGCAAATCGCCGCTTTCATTGACAATGCGCCGGATTGCGTCTGCCCCTTCCATAAAGGCATTTTCACGATCTGAATTGCGGCAGGCATTGACAAACGCCGTGTCTTTTACCAATGCGGCAGTAACCATCTGCTTGTACTGCTCGAACAGTTCTTTTACGGTCGGTCGTGCCGTATCTGTAACAGCAGAGGCAGGAAGCTCATCACTTCCTGCCTCTGTGGGTTCTTCAGTTGTCAGGCATAGATCAGGTCGTTCAGTACCAGTTCCTCCGCGCTGTGCCGGAGATTGTTCATCAGGCCTGTCCAGCGCAGGGGATCGGTCGCTTTCAGTTCCTCCGTCACGCCCTCGGCCTGCGCCATCTGCGCCACGGTCTGTTCCATCATTTTCTGCGCGCTCTGCTCGATCTCCGCCAGATGCTCCGTCAGCTTGCCGCTGGTCTTGAGGTTGGTGTAAAGCACCCTGCGGCGCTTCATCAGGTACTGCTGACGCAGTTCCGCGTATTTGCTCAGATGAACCTCCGGCGTCTGCGGCATCAGCAGGTTCGGCACCTGATAGCCGTTCTGCATCCTGTAAGTGACCTCCATGCTGTTCGCTCCTTTCGTGGGGTGTTTCGTGTTGTTCTGTGCGGCCATCATAACCGCTTTTTTTACGGTTTGCAAAAAATTGATCTCGCTGTGCCTGTATGACCGTCCGGCTGATCTCCCGCAGGCCCATCTCCGCAATGTCGCTGGAGGCAATGCCGAGGGCGTTGATCGTGCGGGGCGTGTTAAAATCATAAACATGGGCAAACTCGTCGGCGGTGAAATAATCGTCTGCCCGCAGGCCGAGGCGCGTGAGCAGCATATAAGCCACGCTGACCTCCAGCGCGTTCCGATAGAACACCTCCAGATTGAGGTCGTCCAGTTCCTCCAGCAGACTGCCCTCGCGGCAGTCGCAGAGATCTTGCAGGTAGTCCGTGATGTTGTCCGCCACAGCATTGTGGCAGGCGGAGCGCACCGCGTCCACAAGATTTTCTTTTTCGGCAAGGTCGCCAAAGGTGGCTTCTAAGGTTTCAATGACCTCCGGCTCAAACACGGGCTGCATTGTCCAGATAGGCAGCGGGCGGGCAAAGCGGGACGCATGGGTATCTGATACATCAAAATAGAGCTTCAGACAGTTTTGACCGTCATCGCTGAAAACAGCGATACTCTTGGCCCCGCGATTCACCCAGCGGCCAAACCGATTGTTCCACCGTTCCATTTCGAGGACAGCTGTGGCGTCCGGGCGCTGGGCGTAAATCAAAATCTGCTCATCAAAGGTGCATTTGTAGTTATAGCAGGCAGCGCGCAGGAAGCCTGTCCAGCTTTGATAGCTGCCGGTGACGCTCTGCACAGTCTGGTCATATAGCTCTGTGATAAGCTGAAATTTGGTAGGCAAGTTGGCACCTCCTATCTCTCCGGCTCTGTTCGCTTTTTCACTTGGAGCCGGTCACTCTTTTGCTGCTCTTTTTGGGCCTTTTCAAACGGTTTCCGCTGGTAACAGTAAATATAAAACTGATAGTCACTTTTAATCGGCGTACAGCGGAGCATATACACATACTGTTTGGTTTTCACCATGAAGCCGCAGGAAGGAACCATCGCGCTCTTGATGGCGCAGGTCCTCCCATAGCGGTCACAGCAACGGTTCATGGTGGCAAAGTCCCGCAGCGGAGAATCCGGCTGCTCCCGCAGCCAGTTTATGGTACGGTCAATATCGGCCTTAAACTCCGGCGTGTTCAGCGTGTTATGCTGGTGGGGCCACCATGTTGTATAAAACTGCTTGCCGCTGCCAAAATCACCCCGCAGGTGTCCCACGCAACCCACGGTCTTGTCCTGTTCTTCACTGCGGGAGAAGTAGAGATTGTGAAGCGAAGAATCATTGACGCTGTAAAAGTCAATGACATCTTTCTCGCTGGGGGGATACTTCTGCTGAAATTCCGCAAGGGTGCGACACTCACCATCCAGAAAGGAAAGGCTGTCATTCTCCATCGAGAGCCAGCCCTCCACAGGAAGTTGGAACGGCTCGCGGGTAAGGACAGTACCATAGTAATTGACCACAATGTTTCGGGACAGTTCTACTGGCTCACCCCAATCCTCATCTCCATGGCGCAGCTCGTAGCAATACACGCCGTCTGGTACAGTGGAACGATCCACGCGCAGGTCGGTAAACAGGGCGGGGATGCCAAAAATCGTGATCTCATCGTAGGTCAAATCATCTGCGCGTTTGCTCATCTTGCTTCACCTCGTTCTTTTTGTTTGTTTTTTGCTTTCTGCGGCTGTTCCAGGAATTCCGGGACTTCTTTGAAGCCGAAGGTATCTGCGTAGTAGGCGGTTTTCTTTCCACCTTGCGTCAGTACCACGATGTCACTTACAGACATAGAACGCATCCGACGGGCAAAGGGGCGGTGGTCGCTGTTGTGCTTTGTCCAAAGATGCTCCAGCGAATTTTCCTTTGCGAACATACCGGCGTAAGAACGCTGATAATCAGCGTTCTGGAGTTTTCCCTTTGCCTCTGCATAAGGCCGGAAGCAGTAGTCTACATCAGCGATTGCAGGGATTTGATAGATTTCATAGGTGCCGATCTCGGCGCTGATTTTCAGCGTTCTGGGAACATAGGTATTGCCGCTGCGTTCCTGCATTTCCGCAAACTCGCAAATATGATAGGCGGAGTTGCCGACACAGACATGGCAATCGTCAATGTACTTACAAGGCAAAACCATCTTTTCACCGTCAAAGCGGGTAATGACGATGCTTTCCCCGTCCTTGATGGTAAAGAGCGTGTGGTATTCACTGTCGATGAAGCGGATCACGCGCTCATCCTTGTTAGGGTTTGGAAAGGCGATAACGCCCATGATGTTTACCGGCTCACGGTCAGTCATCGTGCTTCACCTCGCTCTTTTGTAGATTTGCGGGCTTGCGGCTCTGGCATAGGAATAACCGTCAGATGCCCGTTCAAATTAAGAAAGGCTTCGGGACTACGAAATAGTTTTTCGTATTTCTCCATCAGTGCAGGTGTTAAGGATGCAAATTCAGATTCCCCAAGCCCAACAATCAGAAAAGTCCCGGCCACAATATCATAAATATCGTTATCCTCATCCCGGAGTGCGCGGTTCAACGGCAAGCCGTTCAATTTCCCTTCTTCATTTACAATCAGCGCCACAGAATCTTCATACGGGTATACCGCTTCGATATAGCCTCCAACCGCTCGCTGCAACGCATCAAGGCCGCTTTCAATTTCAATACATCTGGGTTTCTCCCCTGGCTTAACGCACAAAACGGTCAACTGTTCTTTTGTGACGTCTACCGGCTCACGGTCGGTCATCGTGCTTCACCTCTTTCTTTTTTCGGCGTGGTGCGATTTTGTTCTTGCTGTGCCATGCGATCTTGTTGCTTTTTGTATTCATCACCCGCTCGTTTGCAGAAATCTTCAATAGCGGCGGCACGATAGCTTCTGTAATGTCCCCAAAAGTAATTAGGTGGGCCATCTCCATCATTTTTGCAATTGCGCACCCATGTCACAAACGGATCAGGGGCTTTATTACATTCACCTATGGCAAACTCGGCATTACCCACACGGACACGCGCCGTAATTTGATAGTCGGCGTTGATGATCCGTCCGGCAACATAACTGCCGCGCTCTAATTCCACAGTGCAGCTCCCGTTTTTTGCAAAGGTTACTTTTACTGGTATAACCGGCCTCCCACACACCAACTCTGGTTGCATGATAAATTGAGCATTCATTCCCATCAGCTCATTGGGCAACTTGTCCATAGGCAGATATGGTTGCTGCTTCCCCATGATTTCGTAACGCAGGATTAGACCGTTGATGGGGTAATAAATGCTCATAACAGGGTCCTTGACATGCCCTTGTAGAATATTGGCATTCGCATACTTTGCATTGTCTAAGTACCACTGCGGATTTGCGCCGGGCGTATCCCACCCAAATAATCCTGTAAGTTTTGTTATCCAAGGAGTTTCCCAAAATCCAAGGAAACTCCTTGGATATACACAAAAGTTATAAGATAATTTATTCTCGTAAAAACCATATAGCGTCAGTTTCTTCATCTTCTTTTCCCTTTGTAGGTGTCGGCAATTTCACTGGAAGACCGCGTTCCCGCAAGACCTTATTTGCTTGCTCAGAGGTAACAGTGGCGTAGATCATTGTGGACTGTATAGATGAATGCCCTAAAAGCGCTTTGATTGCAGGCAGTGAGCACCCGCAGGCCAGCATATCAACCGCAACTGTGTGACGAAAAGCGTGCGGGGTATAAGCTTTTTGCCGGAATAAATCTGGATGTAATTCTTTTGCTATGGTCACATACTTGGAAACAATTTCTTCAACACACGAAATGGTCATATATTCGTTTCGTTGGCTTGAAAAAACATGGCGGTTTTTGTTGCCATTGTTTAAACCCGCCTGTTTGAAATGGACTTTTAATAGATCCGCACATTCATTTGGAATAACAATTCGTCGAGCCTTGCTAACATAATCGCGTAATCCTTTTGCAGTACATTTATCTACTACATTCAACAGCTTTTCGATCTCGTCTTTTGAGTAGACGGTAGGCATGGGTTTTGCACGGCGAACTGAAGGTACAAATTCAGTCAAATCCACAGGGTGGAGCTGCTTTTGGTAAAGATACTTCAAGAGTTTTCTGGCTGCACAACCAAAATTTTCTTTTGAGCCACTTGCTGAAAATGCCGCATAAATAATCTGTGCATTGATTTCTTTTGAATCTGAAATCCCCTGCTGCTCTATAAAGTGAAGGAATTCATAGCAATACAGTTTTTGAAGTTTGCGTGTACTTTCGCTAATAAGTTGTTTGCACAGCATTTCAGAAAAGCCATCAAAAACATCGTTGAAATATCTCAATTCTTTCTGGCTCGCTTTTGTGTGAACCATAATATATGGCTGTTTATTTAGAATGTCGTTCAATCTTTTTACATGAAAAGACATGTAGAATGACCTACCATTGGAGGTTTTTTCATCATGCGTTGCCAGATAAGCATCACCTACTGCTTCGGTATATTCAGATATTTTGTTTTCCCTCATGTAACGGTCTACTCTACCCATGGCTTCGCGGTAATGGCGTATTGACTTACTGGGGTACTTCTGTTCCTGTAGTTGCAGAAGAAGTTCCTCCCACAATTGCGGCATATTGCCTGTGATAATTTCACATTTCATGGAATGCACCACCCTCTATATTCTGATTGGCTCACGCCTGTTTTCAGAATACAAAACAGCAGTGCATTGCGCAATATTATCCCAGAAATAGTATTAGAAAGGCGTGATATAAACGAAAAATATGAAAATTCCTCGGATAACAAAACTTACAGGATTACACGGCTTATCTTAGAACTGGGATAAGCCGAACATTGATCCGGCCAGCATAGCGGATTCCTGCATATCTGAAATACCACGGCTCTCGTTGTGACTACTGGCAATGTCACGGTTTTCCTCGCGGTTTCCGGTATCCCATTCGGAGGGATAATAGCCACTCTCGCCTTTTTTGATGATAATAAGCTGCCCTGTGGAGGGCAGAATGGAAAAGCAGGCATCGGGTAATTCATTTCGTCGCATAGCTGCACCTCCTCATCGGATCTGCTCCTGCTGGCGCTTGCGGTGCCAGCCCTCCAGCAGCTTGATGATGACATCCTCCATCTGCTTCGGGGTGTAGCTGGCGGGAAAGTATTTTTGCAGACGGTCGTTGCGGATCGTGACCTTGCGCTCCAGTGGCTTTTCCTCCCGCATGATAAGATCGATGATGTTATTCTCCAGCTTACCCTCACCGCTGAGCTGCTTGAGCCGTTGGGCCTGTCCCAGCGACGGGGATACCTCATCGCGCTCCATGACCAACAGGAGGTAAGTCTGTTCTTTTTCGGACAGGTGGGAGAGGAAATCCGCTGCGGGAACGAACTTGAGCGTTCCCGCGTCCACCGCGTCCAATAGCGGCGGAATCAGCTTATTCAGGCGCACATAACGCTGAATTTGCGATGTACTTTCGTTGACTTGCTCTGCCAAAATTTCTTTTGACTTGCCACGAAAATAATGGGGTCCAACTTGGTCCCCATTTTCTCTTGAAGGCCGTCCAGCCTGCCGTTTCATGGCGTCCAGCTTCAGCTTGTAGGCTTTGGCTTTCTCGCTGGGCAGCAAGTCCTCGCGGTTGATGTTGTAGTCCACCACAAGGATGTCCGCTTCCTCGTCGCTGTAATTGCGGACGATGACGGGACGGGTATCCAGCCCCACGGCTTTCGCGCAGTAATCCCGCCGGTGGCCGGAGATGATCTCATACCCGCCGCTCTCGCGGGGACGGACGATCAGCGGCTCCGCGATGCCGATGTGCTCGATGCTGTCCATGAGCCGCACCAAGTCTGGCGTGGGGCGGTCGATGGTGTACGGCTGGCGGGAGTATGGGAAAACCTCTGCGGCAGGAACGATCTGAATCCGCTCCTGCCGGTCGGCTTCACGCTCCGCGTCCGTTTTGAACAGGTCATCGTACCGGGTCAACTCGATGCCGCTTAATTTGCTTGCCAAGGCTCAACACCTCCCTCGTCAGATTTTCATACGCCAGCGCCGCCTTGCCACTGCGGTCATGGTCGTAAATGCTTTTGTTTTCCACGCTGATCTCCGCCGCCTTGATGGAACGGGGAATTTCGCTTGCGAACACATGACCACCATAGGTCTTGCGGACAAGTGCGTTAATCTCCCGCGCCAATGTGGTGCGGCTATCCACCATCGTCAGCACAATGCCGTCCACCTCCAGCTTCGGGTTGAGCTGCCGTTTCACGCGGGTGATGGTTCGCAAAAGCTGTTCCAGCCCTTTGGCCGGAAGATACTGCGCCTGCACGGGGATAATCACGCTGTCCGCCGCAGTCAGAGCGTTGATGGTCAGCATACCGAGGGACGGCATACAGTCGATGAGTGCGTAATCGTAGCGGTCTGCCACGGTGGACAGATATTGCCGCAGTACCATTTCCCTGCTCATGGTGTTGACCAGCGTGACCTCCAGTGCCGACAGCTCAATATTGGCGGGGACAAGATGGACACCGGACGGGTGGTGCAGAATGCCCTCACCGGGGGCGATGGGCTGCTCCGCGATGATTTTCTCCATCAGGGTGGAGAGTGTGGGGGATAATTCATCAGGCTGCGGCCAGCCCAACATCTGCGTGAGATTGCCTTGTGCATCGGCGTCGATCAGCAGGACTTTTTTACCTTGCCGAGAAAGACCAATGCCGAGGCTGGCGGCTGTGGTGGTCTTACCCACGCCCCCCTTCTGATTTGCCAGTGCGATTGTTTTCAATGGGACACCTCCTCCAACAAAAAAAGGAGCCTTGCGGCCCCTGTTCTAACAAAGCTGTTGCTTCTTACGGTTATTCTTTTTTCGGGTGGTATTCTTTCTATTCTTAGTCTTGCTATATCTCAGTCTTATTAGCCGCCGAAAAGCAGAATTCAAGGCATCTGTTTTTCGGATCTCAAGACTTCCGAAATACCGAAGTCTTGACTTCTGACAAAAATCCCATAGCTATTCTTTCTCACAGAATTGCTTCACATAAATGATAGTAGGCTTGCCCTGTCCGCGTTTTACTCGTTCAATCAAACCGATTCCCCTGTCACTATCCAATTCGGCTAACAGTTTTACAGCTTTTTCATGTCCACATTGCAAAAGCTCCTGAATTTCATCTAACACGAAAAAAATATAAACTCTGCCGTGGTTGTCTAACCATCCGTTTTTCACAGATAAACTCATTCGGTCGAGCATTAGTCCATATAGCAACTTTGCATCGGTCGAGACATTCCGAAAGCGTGGGTCGCTAATAAGGACTTTTGGAATACGGTAAAAGGCATATTGTTCAGCTTCATGTCCGTAAAAATACGGCAAATGTAATTTATCTATGCTATCACCGCCAATCTAATTTATTTTTATATAAAAACAGTCACCGGTCTTTTGTGACAAGTGACTGTTTAAATTTCATTCTATTCTGTTTTTATCGTTATTTTCTTTGCGCCGTTGGCATCTCTATTGGTAAGATACCATGGTGTTTTTTAACGCTGAGTTTGCCTCGAAGCGAAGGATCGACCTCAATCAGAATTTCGTTGATTTTCTCGGTAAGCTCAATCACCTTGCTCAAATCAAAAGGGGCGTGACTATACTCAAATTTCACGCACGCCGTAATTTCGTTACTTTTCATTACTCAAACCCTCATAAATGCAACATTTTCACATTGTTTTGAACCGTAGAGTAGAGGGTATTGCTCACACATGGGCCAGTATCCCAACAACCAGTTTTTTCATCACATTTTACCGTAATTTTTCTGAATCATTCGTTTGATCTCCCAAAAGGAAAGGTTAGATTCAGTATAGCAGTGCAAAACGCAAAAAGAAAGGCCGCGGCGGAGGTCATTCTCCGTCTTTTCATGAACAGCGGCAGATTCTTTCGGGTCGCTTTATCCAATTGTTACCAATGCACCCACAGTTTCCTTTGCTTTTTTCTGAAAATTGGTATAGAATATCAATATGGAAAAGGTATGTGTCCTGCCATGAGGAACGCAGCAATCCCAGCGCATAAAACTGCAGATGGAAATTCCGTCCGCGGAGCGTCGTTTCCGCTATCGCCGGCAGCCAACGCGCAGAGGCATCTGCGCAAGGGAGTTCCGGCGGAATTTCCGGGCACTTCGTCATCAAGACAGCAAGTCCAAAAAGGAGAATTTTCCATGAAAGTACTGATTACCTCCGACTGGTACAGTCCCGCCGTCAACGGGGTTGTTACCTCCGTATTGAATCTGAAACGGGAGCTGGAAGCCCGGGGCCATGAGGTTCGGGTGCTGACGCTGTCGCAGTCCCCCCTCTCCGGCTGCCGGGAGGGCGTCACCTACATCGGATCCCTCAGTGCCGGGCTGATTTACCCCGGTGCGCGGCTGCGAACTGCTCTGGGCAGCCGGTATGTGCGGAATCTGCTGCGCTGGGGCCCGGACGTAGTTCACTCCCAGTGCGAATTCAGCACCTTCTTTCTGGCCCGAAAAATTGCCGAGGAGCTGGATATCCCTCTGGTACATACCTATCACACGGTCTATGAGGACTACACCCACTATTTTTCCCCCATTCAGAAGTGGGGGCACCAGACGGTGGCTCTGTTTTCCCGCTGGATCGCCAACAGGACCGACTGCATGATCGCTCCCACGGAGAAAGTCCGCAGCCTGCTGCTGGGCTACGGCATCCGGAGCGAGGTGCACGTCATCCCCACCGGCATAGACCTGCGGACCTTTGAAAAGCCCGTCTCCCCCGAACGTCTGACGGAACTCCGGAAACAACTGGGCATTTCCGCGGATCATCTGGTTCTCGCCTCCGTTGGGCGGCTGGCGGAGGAAAAAAACATCGAGGAGCTGCTGCGCCACACCGTCACTCTCCGGCAAACCATGCCTGTCACCCTGCTTCTGGTGGGTGACGGCCCCTATCGGGGCGAACTGCAGCATCAGGCCAGTCAGCTCGGCCTCGGGGACTCCGTGGTGGTCACCGGGATGGTGCCGCGCCAGCAGGTCGCCGACTATTATCGTCTGGGCGATCTGTTTGTCAGCGCATCCACCAGCGAGACCCAGGGGCTGACCTATATCGAGGCTTTGGCCTCCGGCCTGCCGGCGCTCTGCCGCGCCGATCCCTGCCTCAGCGGTGTGATTCTGGATGACCAGAACGGCTGGCAGTACCACAGTCAGCCGGAATTTCTGGAACGGGTAAGCAGGTTTGCCGCACACCCCGAGCAGCGGCAGGCACTGCGAATCGGTGCATCGGAAGCGGCAGCCCGATTCTCAGCGGAGTTGTTCGCCCAGCGGGTTGAAAGAGTCTACGAGCAGCAGATCGCCAACTATGCAAAACGGCGTGCGGAAAGCCGGCAAGAGGTCTCGGCATGAGAATCTGGACGGTAACCGCCTGAGAGAGTTCGCTATTTCGCCCAAATACAAGAACGGAACAAGCCGGATGCCTGAATGGCACCCGGCTTGTTCCGTTGGAGAAGAGAATAAAGAAAAAGAAGAACTCACTGACTAGGATTAGGATACTCACAATATTTGAACAGCAAAAGCATAATATGTTACGAAAGATTAAACTCTTTGCTTTTGAAGGCCGAATTGTATCATCTGAAGGGGATGCCGCCATGGTAAACAGAATTTTAAAGGTGAATTCCGATGTTTTTGACGCCAATACCGGCAATTTCATCGGAAAAGCCCAGTTTGAGATGCCTTCCGACTCGGAACACGAACTGTTGGATTACATCAACTACAACATCGTCCCGCATTCCATGGTTCTGCTGGATGTCAATATCTATGAGCCGTCAGAAAACTATGCCGCTCCGGAGCCTTTTCAATCAAATCAGCGCGCAGCGGTGCTGTACGGGGTGGCAAGAGACCAGGATTCCGGCGCGCAAATGCCGTTTGAACTGCACCTGAAGTACAGCACGGTGGCACGGGGAAATCTCTCGGAAAACGTTTACCATGCCGACAGCATCCAGCTTAGCAATATCAAGCCCATCGCCATCAACTGGGTCCAGCTCAAGCCTTAATTCTCAGTTTCCCCCGTTACCTGACCCCAAGCGGTGAGAACGGCCGGTTTCCCTGCTGTCTGGCGGGGAAACCGGCCTTCGCGCTCCCGGCGGCGGAAGTGCATCCGTCTCTTTTTGTAATCCTGTATGGATCCATACGAAAAAAGCATGACCCAATTTGGCGGCATATGATTCCAATATGTGTGTCGGGGTGGTATAATGACCGCAGCACAGTTGGTATACGCGGTTTCAAAAAAGAGACCGCACCGCGGCTTTCCTGCTGCAGGATACTGGCTGCAATTCATTCCGGCATGTGGGCACTTTTTGTCCATGCGCCGGCAATTTTCCGTCTGTTCCATCCGCACTCTTGGAGGTACATTTTGAAAAAGCTGCTGATTTATCTTCGGGACTACAAAAAGGAGACCATTCTGGGGCCGCTGTTCAAGCTTCTGGAGGTCGTTTTTGAATTGCTTGTTCCTCTGGTGATTGCCAAAATCATCGATGTCGGTATTGCGAACACAGACCGATCGTATATCATCCGGATGTGTCTGCTGCTGGTGGGTTTGGGCGCCGTGGGCCTGACCAGTTCCATCACGGCTCAGTATTATGCGGCGAAAGCCTCCGCCGGCTTTGCCAAGCAGCTCAAGCACGCGCTGTTCGCACACATTCAGAGTCTGTCTTTTTCCGAACTGGACACACTGGGCACGGCCACCATGATCACACGGATGACCAGCGACATGAACCAGGTACAGTCCGGAGTCAACATGACCATCCGACTGCTGCTCCGGTCCCCTATTGTGGTGTTCGGCGCCATGATTATGGCCTTCACCGTGGATACCCGGGCAGCGCTTGTGTTTGCAGTGACCATTCCCGTGCTGTTTGCCGTGATTCTGGCGCTGCTGATCGTCTGTATTCCGCTTTACAAGCGGGTGCAGTCCGCACTGGACCGGGTTCTGAGCTCCACCCGGGAAAACCTGGCCGGCGTACGGGTGATCCGGGCTTTCTGCAAGGAGAATGACGAGATTGAGGCCTTCAGCCTGCGGCACGGAGCGCTGACCCGGCTGCAGCTCCATGCGGGCAATCTCTCCGCCCTGTTGAATCCCCTGACCTATGTCATCATCAACCTGGCCATTCTCTTTCTGATTCAGACCGGCGCCATTGAGGTGAACGGCGGGCGAATCACCCAGGGTGCAGTGGTGGCCCTGTACAACTACATGTCCCAGATTCTGGTGGAACTGATCAAGTTTGCGAATCTCATCATCACCCTCACCAAGTCGGTGGCCTGTGGAAACCGGATTCAGGATGTGTTTGAAATTCGGCCCACGCTGCTCTCCCCGGCGGAGACCCAGACGCCGGGAGACAGCCCACTGGCGGTGGAGTTCCGGCAGGTGGGACTCCGGTACCGGAATTCCGCCAGCGACTCCCTGACCGGTCTCACCTTCGCCATCCGGCGGGGTGAAACCATCGGCATCATCGGCGGCACGGGATCGGGCAAATCCTCACTGGTTCAGTTGATTCCCCGCTTTTACGACGCAACGGAGGGCGAAGTCCTGGTGGACGGGCTGAACGTCAGGAACTACGGCTTAACCGACCTGCGCGACAGAATCGGCATGGTGCCCCAGCAGGCCGTGCTGTTTCAGGGAACACTCCGGGAGAATATGCAATGGGGCAATCTCGCCGCCACCGATGAAGAAATCTGGGAGGCGCTGACCGTCGCACAGGCGAAAGCGGTGGCCGAGGGCAAGGGCGGCCTGGATTTTTTGATTGAGCAGGGCGGGCGGAATCTGTCCGGCGGGCAGATGCAGCGCTTTACCATTGCCAGGGCACTGGTGCGGCAGCCGGAGCTTCTGATTCTGGACGACAGCGCTTCGGCTCTGGATTTTGCCACCGACGCCGCGCTGCGGCAGGCCATCCGGGCGATGCCGCGCCATCCCACCGTTTTCATCATCTCCCAGCGGACCTCCGCCATCCGGTACGCCGATCAGATTCTCGTAATGGACGAGGGGAGAATTGTGGCAATCGGGACACACGACAAGCTCCTGCAATTCTGCCAGGTCTACCGGGAGATCTACGATTCTCAAAACAGAAAGGAATCCGTGGCCGATGAGCAGACAAAACAAGCAGCAAAAATCTGAACAGGGCACGATGGCGAAAATTCTCCACTGTCTGCGGCGCTACCGGCTGCTTTTGCTGCTGTCGCTCCTGCTTGCCGCCGGAACAGTGATTCTGACCCTGTACGTCCCCATTCTGATCGGACGAGCCATCGATCTGATCGCGGGAAAAGATCGGGTGGATTTTCCCGCGATTCTTCAGATTCTGATCCGAATCGGCGTGGTGGCCGCCGGCACCGCCCTTCTGCAGTGGCTGGGGAATCGGATCAACAACCGGGTCACCTTTCAGGTCATCCGTGATATCCGGGAGGCGGCGTTCCGCAAGATCGAGGTACTCCCCCTCAAGTACATTGACAACCACTCCTACGGGGAGACGGTCAACCGGATGGTCGCCGACGTGGATCAGTTCGCGGACGGACTGCTGCTGGGGTTCACCCAGCTGTTTTCCGGCGTGATGACCATTTTGGGCACGCTGGGATTTATGTTCCGCATCCGCTGGCAAATCGCGCTGGTGGTGGTGCTTCTGACGCCCATCTCCCTGCTGACTTCCAGCTTTATTACCCACAAAACCTACCGACTGTTCCATCTGCAGTCCGAGATCCGGGGCAGGCAGACCGGCCTGATCGATGAGATGATCGAAAACCAGAAGGTGGTGCAGGCGTTTTCCCACGAGCCGGAGGCCATGCGTCGCTTTGACGAAATCAACGAACGCCTGGAAAAGTGCTCCGTGCAGGCCGTGTTTTTCTCGTCCATCACCAATCCCACCACCCGGTTCATCAACTGCCTCGTCTATGCCGGAGTGAGTCTGGTGGGCGGGCTGGCCTGTATTGCGGCCGGCGGAACCTTCTCTGTGGGACAGCTGGCCTCGTTTCTCAGCTACGCCAACCAGTACACCAAGCCGTTCAACGAAATCTCCGGCGTGGTGGCGGAGATGCAGAACGCGTTGGCCTGCGCCGCCAGAATCTTTGAGCTGATCGACGAGCCGGCTCAGACGCCCGAAGCCCCCGACGCGGCGGAGCTGAAGGATGTGGCGGGAAACATCCGCCTGGAGGACGTGGCATTCTCCTATTCCCCGGATCGGAAGCTGATCCGGGACTTCAGCCTCACGGTAACCCCCGGCCAGCGGATTGCCATCGTGGGGCCGACAGGCTGCGGAAAAACCACCATTATCAATCTGCTGATGCGATTTTACGACGTGGACGGCGGCAGCATCCGGGTGGAGGGCAAAGACATCCGCGGCCTGACCCGGGCAAGCCTGCGCCGGAACTTCGGCATGGTGCTGCAGGAAACCTGGCTGAAAGCCGGAACCATCCGGGAGAATCTGATCATGGGAAAGCCCGACGCCACCGATGCGGAGATTGTCGCGGCGGCAAAAGCGTCCCATGCCCATGGCTTTATCACCCGCCTTCCCCACGGCTACGACACGGCCATCGGCGAGGAGGGCGGCGGCCTGTCCCAGGGGCAAAAGCAGCTTCTGTGCATCACCCGGGTCATGCTGAGCCTTCCGCCCATGCTGATCCTGGATGAAGCCACCTCCTCCATCGACACCCGTACCGAGCTGAAGGTTCAGGAGGCATTCGCCCGCCTCATGCGGGATCGCACGAGCTTCATCGTGGCCCACCGGCTGTCCACGATCCGGGAGGCGGACGTGATCCTGGTCATGCGGGACGGACAGATCGTGGAACAGGGAAAGCACGATGATCTGCTCCAGAAGGGCGGCTTCTACGCCAGTATCTACAACAGCCAGTTCGCCCCCTGCTGAGCAGGGGCATCCAGGCTGCTTTTCAAAAAGAAACGGCTGATGCCGGGACAAGCGCTCGCCGCTGTCCGGGCATCAGCCGTTATTCTTGGATTATTCCACCGCCCGCGCCGCGGCGCTCAGCGGAACGCCTGCAGCCCCATGGCCACGATCCAGACATATGCGCAGGTCTTGGGAACCATCAGCATTCCCAGGGCGGGCACCTTTTTCGACCAGAGCACCACCGGGATGTAGAACCCAAAGCTGAGGAGCACAGCCAGCCACATCCAGTGGAATGCGGCTCCGGCATCACGCCGGAGGAAAAAGAGCACTCCCACCATGGCTCCCAACAGAAAAAACGGCAGGTTCCGCATCGTATTCCAGGAAGCGGGCGCGTCGTCCTGCGCCCACCGGTTCCGGGGCAGGAGGCAGAGCGTCACCCGCATGGACGCCAGAAAGTAAACGATCACCGTGGGAATCTCCATCTCTGTCGGGGCAAATGCCAGCAGTCCCACATGCCAGAGCATCAGGTAAAAGAGCGTCATGCCGATGGAGGTGTACATCTTGCCCCGGCCCAGCCTGCGGCCCAGTGTCTCCGTCTCTCCACGGTAAACCGTCAGCACCCGAGGCACCAGATGGAAAGCGTCCCCAACCGCCAACGTCAGCGCCATAACACCGTACAGGATCCGGCCCGGCGTGTTCCCCGCCGTCAGCAGAAGATACCCGCCCAGGCACATCACCGTGGCCAGGTATACGAGATCAAACACAGCCTCAAATGGGCCAAATGTCTTTTTCCTGTTCATAATAGATCCCGTCTTCTCCGGGGGCATCCGTCTCCGGGGAAGTGCTATCCTTTCCATTTTGTGATTTTAAGAGGGCCGTTTTTTCCTCATTTTTTCGTCCCAGCTTCGGTCTTCTTTTGATAAGGCTACTATATCTTGTCGTCAAATTGGTGTCAACAGGCGGCGCAGAAAAAGCGGCAGCTGTTTGAAAAAGGTGTTCATTGTCCTATTTTACATCAGCATTTTCCCCTTCGTAAGGAACAGCATGGCTGCAATCACCGCGCTTCCAGAGGTTTCCGGGAAACGCAGTATGCGGGCGTAGCCTCCCTCGGTTTCTCAAAAAAGACGGCGCAAAAATCGATTAATCTTGAAATTTGCACCGCAATAATATAAAATGAAGCGATTGGGATCTGCCTATATCAGGTATCTCTTGTCACAGGCCTCCGGCAGCGCTCCACAGATGCTCCGGGCCGCGTGAAGTTTCGGTGTCGCCATCGCCGCACCGGATCAGTTAAAACCAGGAAGGTGGCGAAATTCTTCGGAGCTCAATGAAAATTTCTCCCCCGTATTCAGATGCGATCCACCGTCGGATTCTCTTTATCTTTCGAATCGTACAGCCGGAAGGCCCACATCTCAGCTCATCGAAAGAAGGGCCCCGCGGCAGTGCAAAGCGCGGCATTCCCTTCCGCCGAACAGCTCCGGATATTGCGGATGCAAGAACCCGACATCAACCGATCCACACCCCACACTTTAGAACTGGCATGAATCAGCCGGTATTGTGAGGCAGGCGTCCAGGCAGCCTGTCCCTCCGCTGGTTTTCGATGTTGTCTTTTCCCTTGCGCAGATGTCCGGGGTTGCATTACCCCGGATGGTCCAACAGATTAGAACTGTAATGATTGTAGGAGGCATGAAATGAGCGCGGATCAGAAAGAAACACTGTCCATTATAGAAAAATATAACAGCGATCGTTCCAACCTGATTGCCATTTTGCAGGAGACGCAGGCTACCTATAAGTACCTGAGCGAGGAAAATCTGGCTCTGATCGCGGAGAAGCTGGGGATCAGCATTTCCAAGGTATACGGAGTCGCCACGTTCTACGAAAACTTCTCGCTGGAGGCGAAAGGTCGGCACGTCATCAAAGTCTGCACCGGCACGGCGTGCCATGTGCGGAAGTCCCAGCCCATCTATGACGCAGTCTACGGGTATTTGGGCCTGACGGGAAAGCGGAAGACCTCTTCCAACGGTCTGTTCACCCTGGAGACGGTGGCATGTCTCGGTGCCTGCGGTCTGGCGCCCGTGATGACGATTGACGGCGAGGTTCACGCAAAAATGACGCCGGAGGCGGCGCTTGCGCTGCTGGATGAAATTCAGAAGCAGGAGGAGACGGCACAATGATTCAGACAAGATTGAACCGGGACAGCTTCCATGTGTTTCAGGCGAATGCCCGAAACGCCCTGAAGCAGAGTGAGCAATCGCCCTCCGTTCTGATTTGTGCCGGCACCGGCTGCATCGCCGGCGGCTCCATGAAAATCTATGAGAACTTCAAATCCGAATGCGAGGCCCGGGGACTGCCTGTCCACGTGGGGCTGAAGCACGACACGGATGAGGAAAAGAGTCTGCACATCAAGATGAGCGGCTGCCACGGATTTTGCGAAATGGGTCCTCTGGTACACATCGAACCCCAGGGTATCATGTACATCCATGTCAAACCGGAAGACTGTCATGAGATCCTTGAAAAAACCGTTTTGGGCGGCGAAGTGATTGACCGGCTGGTCTATCACTTGGACGGCGTGGCCTGCCCGACGCAGGGAGACATCCCGTTCTACAAAAAGCAGCATCGGATGGTTCTGGAGAATTGCGGCCGCAGCGACGCCGAGGACATCGAGGAATATATCGCAAAGGGCGGCTATGCGGCCTTTGAAAAAGCTCTGTTTGAGATGACCGACGAGGAGATCTGCCAGACCATCACGGACTCCGGCCTGCGGGGCCGGGGCGGCGGCGGCTTCCCCACCGGACGGAAATGGGAGAGCGCGCGCCGGCAGAAGGTGTCCAAAAAATTTGTGGTCTGCAACGGTGACGAGGGTGATCCCGGCGCGTTTATGGACCGCTCCGTCATGGAGGGGAACCCCCACAGCGTGCTGGAAGGCATGATGATCGCGGGTCTGGGCATCGGCGCCGACACCGGCTACATTTATGTCCGTGCCGAATATCCTCTGGCCGTCAGCCGTCTCAAGACTGCCATCGAAAAGGCGGAGACCTATGGCCTGCTGGGCAACCACATCATGGGCTCTGATTTCAGCTTCCACATCCATGTCAACCGGGGTGCCGGCGCCTTCGTCTGCGGTGAGGGCAGCGCGCTGACCGCATCCATCGAGGGAAATCGCGGCATGCCCAGAGTCAAGCCACCGCGGACTGTGGAGCACGGTCTGTGGGAGGAGCCTACAGTCCTGAACAACGTAGAGACCTTTGCGAACGTCCCCCTGATCATCTACAACGGCGTGGACTGGTACCGCTCCATCGGCACGAAGACCAGTCCCGGCACCAAGGCCTTCGCCCTGACCGGCAACGTGGTCAACACCGGCCTGATCGAGGTGCCCATGGGCACCACCATCCGTGAAGTGGTCTTTGACATCGGCGGCGGCATTCAGGGCGGCAAAAAATTCAAAGCCGTCCAGATCGGCGGCCCCTCCGGCGGCTGCTGCTGCGCGTCGAAAGAACACCTTGACATGCCGCTAGACTTCGACTCTCTCAAGAGCATCGGCGCCATGATCGGCTCCGGCGGTCTGGTGGTCATGGACGAGGACACCTGCATGGTGGAGGTGGCGCGGTTCTTCATGCACTTCACCCAGAATGAATCCTGCGGCAAGTGCGTCCCCTGCCGGGAGGGCACCAAGCACATGCTGGAGATCCTCAACCGGATTGTGGACAACAAGGGGACTTTGGAGGATCTGGATCTGCTGGAGGAGCTGTCGGACACCATCACCAGCACCGCGCTGTGCGGTCTGGGCAAGAGCGCCTGCAAACCGGTGCAGAGTACCATGAAGTACTTCCGGGACGAATACCTCGCCCACGTGGTGGACCACCACTGTCCCATCTGCAACCGGGAAAAACCACATCCCTCCATTGACGCGGAGAAGTGCAAGGGCTGCGGCAAATGCCGCAAGAACTGCCCCGCGGAAGCGATCTCCGGTGCGGTGAAGCAGGCCCATATCATTGATGCGGCTAAATGTATTAATTGCGGTGCATGCGTCCAGATCTGTCCGTTCGACGCCATTACCGCAGCGAAGAAGGGGTAAGGCTATGGCAAAGGGAATCATGTATATTGACGGCCAGCGGGTGTCCTTCGACGGGGAGAAAAACGTTCTGGCAGTCATTCACAAGGCGGGCATCGACATGCCCACGTTCTGCTACTACTCCGAGCTGTCCGTCTACGGCGCGTGCCGGATGTGCGTGGTGGAGGACGAGCGCGGCAACATTGACGCCTCCTGTTCCATGGAACCCAAGGACGGCATGCGCATCCGCACCAACACGGCCCGGCTGCTGAAGCATCGGCGGATGATCCTGGAGCTGATGCTCTCCGCCCACTGCCGGGACTGCACCACCTGCGAAAAGAGCGGCGACTGCCGGCTGCAGGAGCTGGCGCTGCGCTTCGGCGTGCGGCACGTCCGGTTTGAGGACACCCGACCCACCTATGAGAAGGACTTGTCCTCTCTGGCCATCGTCCGGGACCCCAACAAGTGCATTCTTTGCGGCGACTGCATCCGCGTCTGTGATGAGATGCAGGGCATGGGTATCCTGAACTTTGCCCACCGGGGCAGCGATCTGCAGGTCATGCCGGCCTTTGACCGGAATCTGAGCGAGACGAACTGCGTCAACTGCGGCCAGTGTGCGGCGGCATGTCCCACCGGCGCCATCACCATTTTTAACGAAATCGGCCGCGGCTGGCGGGCATTGCACGATCCGAAAAAGCGGGTGGTCGTTCAGATCGCTCCCGCCGTCCGGGTTGCCGTGGGCGAGGCATTCGGACTGCCTGCCGGCACCAATACGCTGGACAAGCTGGTTGCCGCACTGAAAATGATGGGTGTGGACGAGGTCTACGACACCAATTTCGGCGCGGATCTGACGGTCATGGAGGAATCCGCCGAATTCCTGAACCGGCTGAAGAAGGGCGGTCCCTTCCCCATGTTCACCTCCTGCTGCCCTGCGTGGATCAAGTATCTGGAGAAGGAAAACCCCAAGTACCTGAAAAACGTGTCCACCTGTAAATCTCCCATGCAGATGTTTGCGGCGGTGCTGCGGGATCAGTACGGCAAAAAAGATGCGGAGGACGGCCGCGAAACCTTCCACATCGCCATCATGCCCTGCACCGCCAAGAAGATGGAAGCCCGGCGCGAGGAGTTTACGCACGACGGAAAGCCGGATGTGGATCTGGTGCTGACGACCCAGGAGATCATCAATATGATCAAGGAATCGGGCATTCGTTTCTCAGAGCTGGAAGGGGAAGCCCCCGACCTGCCCTTCGGTCTGGGCACTGGCGCGGCGGTGATCTTCGGCACCACCGGCGGCGTGGCCGAGGCGGTGGTCCGCCGCATTGTGGAGGATAAGTCCAAAAACACCATTCAATCCATTCAGTTCTCCGGCCTGCGGGGAACGGATGCCATCCGCACGGTTTCCATCCCCTTGGGCGGCCGTGTGCTGCACATCGCGGTGGTTCACGGTCTGGTGAACGCACAGGAGCTGCTCCGGAAGATCGAATCCGGCGAGGAATACTTTGATCTGGTGGAGGTCATGACCTGCAAAACCGGCTGCGTTGGCGGCGCGGGCCAGCCCTACGGTCTGGCGCAGCAGAAGGCACGGCGCGCTTCCGGGCTCTATGAGACGGACCGCAGCGCCCTGATCAAATCCTCGGAGAAGAACCCCATCGTGGAGGAACTGTATGAGAACAGCCTGAAGGGCCGCAGTCATGAGCTGCTCCATGTGAAGTACGGAAAATAACCGAAAGCTTGATCGGGGTGCCGGAGGAACCCGGTAGTGCCCCGCAAAACGGCGCCGGGTAGAAACGGAGGATCGCTTCATGGCGCAGATGACCAAGCGGGCACTGGAGGAGTCTTTGAAAAATCTCCTGCTGAAAAAGCCGCTGGACAAAATCACCATCTCCGATCTGACGGAGGATTGCGGCATCAGCCGAATGACGTTCTACTATCATTTCAAAGACATCTACGATCTGGTGGAGTGGGTCTGCGTGGAGGACGCGGCCCGGGCATTGGAGGACAAAAAGACCTACGATACCTGGCAGCAGGGATTTCTGCAGATCTTTCAGGCAGTGGAGAAAAACCGGCCCTTTATCATGAATGTGTACCACTCCGTCAGCCGGGAGCAGGTAGAGCTCTATCTGTACAAACTGACCTATGACCTGCTGATCGGCGTGGTGGAGGAGATGTCCCAGGAAATTCCGGTGCGGGACGAGGACAAGAAGTTCATCGCCGACTTTTACAAATTCGCCTTTGTGGGGCTGATGCTGGACTGGATCCGCGGTGACATGCGGGAAAACCCGGAGCGCATCATCGACCATCTGAGCACTCTGATTCACGGCGATATCTCCCGTGCACTGAACAACTACCGAACCGACGGAGCGCGCCAGAGTTTACCCTCTGATTAAATTTATACAAAAGGGCCTCGGTGATGAGTTTTTCATCACCGAGGCCCTTTTGCTGATTGGCAGTCCCCGTGAGAAGCGATATACTGCGGTCAGCCCTTAAAAAACAATCAGGTTTCCGCCTTCCCGGCAATTTCAAAGGCATTCGGGCGGGCACACTACAGTTCACAGTAATATCATTTCAAACAGGAGGTCATCGATATGTATTATTCCAGCGGCAACTATGAGGCATTTGCCCGTCCGAAGAAGCCGGAGGGCGCGGACCGCAAATCTGCTTATATCGTCGGCTCGGGTCTCGCGGCCCTGTCCGCCGCCTGCTATCTGGTTCGGGACGCCCAGGTGAAGGGCGAGCGGGTTCATATTCTGGAGAAGGACTCCATCCCCGGCGGAGCCTGCGACGGTTATCAGTATGAGAACGTCGGCTACGTCATGCGGGGCGGCCGGGAGATGGACAACCATTTTGAGTGCATGTGGGACCTGCTCCGCTCCATTCCCTCCCTGGAGACGGACGGTACCAGCGTCCTGGACGAGTACTACTGGCTGAACAAGGCCGACCCCAACTCCTCCCTGTGCCGGGCCACGGTAAAGCAGGGCCAGGACGCCCATACCGACGGCAAATTCGGTCTGTCCGACAAGGGTGCCTTGGAGATCATGAAGCTGTTTTTCACTCCGGACGAACAGCTCTTCGACAAGCGCATCACAGAGGTGTTTGACCGAGAGGTGCTGGATTCCAACTTTTGGATGTACTGGCGCACCATGTTCGCCTTTGAGAACTGGCACAGCGCGCTGGAGATGAAGCTGTATCTCAAGCGCTTTATCCACCATGTGGGTGGGCTGCCGGATTTCCGGGCGCTGCGGTTCACCAAGTACAATCAGTACGAGTCCATGATTCTGCCCATGGTGAAGTATCTGGAGTCCTTCGGCGTCCAGTTCCACTACGGCGTCAAGGTGGTTAATGTGGAGTTCAGCTGCCGGCCGGGGCACAAACAGGCCACCAGGGTGGACGTGCTCCGGGACGGTCAGGGGGATCACATCGACCTCACCGAAAACGATCTGATCTTCATCACAAACGGCGGCTGTGTGGAGAATTCCGCCATCGGTACTCAGAGCACCCCCGCTCCCTTCCACGGGGAGATCCGGGAGGGCGGCGGCTGGGACATGTGGCGTAAAATTGCCGCACAGGACCCGGCCTTCGGTCGCCCGGACAAATTCTGCTGTGATCCGGAACAGAGCAACTGGATGTCCGCCACCGTTACCACGCTGGACAGCAGCATTCCGCCCTATATCCAGAAGATCTGCAAACGGGACCCCTTCTCCGGTAAGGTGGTCACCGGCGGCATCGTCACGGCAAGGGACTCAAACTGGCTGATGAGCTGGACGCTGAACCGTCAGCCCCAGTTCCGCAATCAGCCAAAGGGCCAGCTGGTCTGCTGGGTCTACGGTCTGTTCAGTGACAAGCCGGGCAACTTTGTCAAAAAGGCCATGCGGGATTGCACCGGAAAGGAAATCTGCATGGAATGGCTCTACCATATGGGGGTTCCCGAAAACGAGATTGAAGAGATGGCAGAGCACAGCGCCAACACCGTGCCCTGCATGATGCCCTATATCACCGCGTTTTTCATGCCCCGCGCCGCCGGCGACCGGCCCGCGGTGGTACCCGAGGGCGCCGTGAACTTCGCCTTCCTGGGGCAGTTTGCCGAGACAAAGCGGGACACGATCTTCACCACCGAATACTCCATGCGCACGGGTATGGAGGCGGTCTACACGCTGCTGAACGTAGATCGGGGCGTTCCCGAGGTCTGGGGCAGCACGTATGATATCCGCGATCTGCTGAACGCCACCGTCCAGCTGCGGGACGGCAGAACAATCAGCGACCTGGATCTCGGCTTCAAGGCAAGGCTGGTCCTGAAGGAGGGTTTGAAGAGGCTGGAGGGGACCGATGTGGAAAAGCTTCTGAAGGAACATCATCTGATCTGACGGTCCTCTTTCATTGGACAGGAAAGGCCCTGCGGGCATATGCCCGCAGGGCCTTTTATCTTGGCTTCGTCATGCCGGGGGCAGGTTTCTCTCCCAGAAGTCAGCCGCGTTCCAAAATAGAATCCGCTCCACCAGCGGCTCTCCGAACCCTCGTGCCCGCATGGCCGCCGCCACGGCGGGAATGGACTCCACGCCGGTGACACCGTCCGGAAACAGCCCGTCGCTGCCGTCGAAATCCGTTCCCAGTGCCAGGACGTAATCCCCGCCCAGCTCCAGAATGTACTCCATGTGGCAGAGCAGATCGTCCAATCCCACAGCGGTTCCGCCGCCCACAAACGGGCGGAAAAAGTTCATGCCGATGAGTCCGCCCCGGCGGATGAGCTCCTGAATCTGATCCCGCCGCAGGTTCCGCGGCTGATCGCAGAGCGCTCTGACGTTGGAATGAGAGGCGATCATGGGCCGATCCGTCAGCAGAAACAGATCCTCCACGCCGCCGTCGGACAGGTGGGAGATATCCAGCACGATGCCCTGATCCAGCAGCCACCGGGCCGTCTCTTTTCCCCAAAGCTTCAGCCGCCCCGCCTGATTGCAGACCGCTCCGAAGGCATACTCATTCTCATAATTCCAGGTCAGCATGGCGGAGGTAAACCCCAGCTCCCGGATGTGTTCCACCTCCGAGCCCATCAGGGACACATCCTCCATGGACAGCAGCGCGGCGACAGTTCCCTCCGCCAGAGCCGACTGTAAATCCCGGCTTGTCCGGCAGAGGCGCACGCGCCCGCTCTGCCCGCCCAGCAGAGAAGCCGCCCTGTTATAAAGGCGGCGGAATTCCGTCTCCGGACTCTCCCGCAGCAGCTGCCGGTCCTTCCAGAGCGCAAACACCTGCCCGTAGGCCCCGGCAAACCCGTCCACCCGCCGCAGATCCAGATCGCAGGTGTTCTCCGCCAGCGTCTCCCCGGTTTTTTGAATCTCAGTGAGGGTATCGGCGTGGGAATCAAAATACTTCATGGGCGTTCCCCGCTTCCGAACGCCGTTGGGAGGAACTGTCCCGAGCCCTCCGTAACCCGCAGCTGTGCCCCGTCGTATACCGTCTCTCCCCGCCGGATGACGGCGGCAATCCGGCCCCGAAAGTTCATGCCCTCATAAATCGTGTAGTCGCTTCCGCCTTGGCACCGGCCCAGCTGCCACTCCGTGACGGCATCCGGGTCGATCAGCACCAGATCGGCGTCACTTCCGGGACGGATGCAGCCCTTGCGGGGATACAGGCCATAGAATTTCGCCGCGTTCTCCGCTGTCAACTCCACATAGCGGCGCAGGCTCAGATTCCGCTTTACAACGCCCTCGGAAAACAGGTACAGCATCCGGCTCTGAATCCCATCCACGCCGCAGGGAACCTCCGCAAAGCCATAACTCCGCTTGTCGCGCTCATGATAGGGGCAGTGGTCGGTGCAGAGCATGGCGATGCCGCCGTCCTCCATCCCCTTCCAGAGGGCCAGGCGATCCTGCTCCCGCCGGAGAGGCGGCGTCATGGTATAAAGTGCCCCGTCCTTTCCCGCCAGCTTCTCATCGGTGAAGGCGAGGTAGTGGGGGCAGGTCTCCAGCAGGAAATTCGGATCACTCGCCCCTGCGCCCTTTTCCTCCACTGCTCCGGCGGTGGAGGTGTGGGCAATGCAGATCCGGGAGCCTGTCTCCCGGGCCGCCTGATGCAGAGCCTGAACCATCTCGCTCTCCGTCCGGGCCGGCCGGGTGGATGCCAGCAGGCGCATGTCCGGGCTTCCGCCGTTCTCCGCCGATCGCAGGCGGGAAATCTCCTCCGGCTCCTCGGCGTGGATCAGGAAGGTGGGATGCTCGCCCCGGGCGGCAAAATACCGGAAAATCTCCCGGATGTCCTCTACGGAGAGCGTCGTGTTCTCGTAGATGGTAAAGAGCTTGAAGTTTCCGATGCCCTCACCGTAGATGGTGTCGATGTCCGCCAGCTGCCGGCGGTACTCCTCCGACAGGACGAAGTGGAACGTATAGTCCACGGAGGCCGGTTGCGCCTCACGCTTGCGCACCGCGATGCAGTCCGCCGCGCTCTGCCCGGCCTTCGGCTCGCAGAAGTCCACCACGGTGGTGGTTCCCCCCGCCAGCGCGGCCCGGGAGCCCCGATCGAAGTCGTCCGCTATCGGGATTTCTCCGAACCCCCCCAGATGGACGTGGCCGTCCACCCCGCCCGGAACCAGATAGCTGCCCCGGGCATCCAGGCTGTCCGCAGGCAGCGCCGCGTTCACGTCCCCCTCCTCGATCACGGCGGTGATCTTTCCGGAACGGTCGTCATAGATCACCGCTCCATAAATCACACCCTCCGGTGTTACGATTCCGGCGTTTTTTATGGCTCTAAGTGGCACAAAATCTCTTCCTTTCGAATGGGAAGCGACCGGAATTCATATCCCACCGCGTTGCTGACCGCGTTGGCCACCGCCGCGCCGGACGGCACGGTGGCACACTCCCCCACGCTCTTGGCGCCGTAAGGCCCCGATCGCTCATAGCTGTCCAGAAATTCCACCTGAATGGGGGGCATTTTGCACGCCGTGAACAAGTGGCAGTCCCGCAGCCGGGTCCCCTGCACGCGGCCTTTTTCATCCAGCCGCACGCCCTCGGACAGGGCGTAGCCCAGCCCCATCTGAATGCCGCCGTGAACCTGTCCCTCCAGTGCCAGCGGATTGAGGGGCTTGCCCACATCGTGCACCGCCACATAGCGGGTGACCGCCACCTCCCCTGTCTCCCGATCCACCAGCACCCGCACGAAATGCGCGCCGGCGGAGATGGGAGCGGCCTTCGTTCCGAACACACTGGAGACACACAGGTCCCGCTCCTTCCGGTGGGCATGCTCCGCGATCTGGGCCATGGTGACAAACCGCTCCGGATCCGCCCGGCTGACCACCCGGTTCTCCCGCAGAGCCAATTCGCTCCGTGGAAGTGCCAGCAGCTCCGCGCCCTCCCGCAGTATGCACCGGCGCATGGCCTTGGCCGCCTTGACCGCCGCGTTCCCCCCCACATAGGTGCCCCGGCTGGCATAGGCACCCACATCAAACAGCGTGGTTTCCGTATCGGTTTTCACCAGGGCGATCCGATCTGCGGAAATGCCCAGTGTCTCCGATACCAGCATGGTCTGGATGGTATTTGACCCGTTCCCCATATCGCTGACGCCGGTGAACATGGTCACGGAACCGTCCTCGTTCATCTTCAGCATAACGCCGCAGGTGTCCGGCATCACGCCGAACAGGCTGCTCCCGTGGGGCGCGGCGGCCATGCCCACGCCCACCAGATACCGCCCCGGATTTTGCCGGGATGCTTCCTGCTCCGCCAGTGCAGAACGCCAGCCGAACAGCTCCATTCCCCGCCGAACGCACTGTTTGATCCGCAGATTGCCCAGCGGCTCGCCCCGCCGATCCCGGTCATTCGGGGCAAAGAAATTCATCTCCTCGAATTCGCATAAATCCATACCGAGTTTTTTGGAGATTGCGTTGAACTGGCTGTTGAGCGCGTAGAACAGCTGCGGGGAGCCAAAGCCCCGCATGGCCCCGGCTATCGTCCGGTTGGTATAGACCGGGATGGCGTGATAGCGGAGGTTCGGCATTTTGAACAGCTTGAAAAATTTTCCGCCCGCCGCCCAGGCCACACTCATGGTGGCGCCGGACTGGGCCCCGGCGCTTAAGTAGACGGTGTAATCACAGGCGGTAATCTCCCCGCTCTTTTTCACACCGGTTTTTACCGTGATGACCTCCGCGTGACGGGTGGTGGCGGATTGGATGTCCTCGCTGCGGCGGTAGGTGATCTTCACCGGACGGCCGGTCTTCATAGCCAGCAGCGCGCTCACCGGCTCGGTGACCAGATCAATCTTTCCGCCGAAGCCGCCGCCCATGGCGGGGCTGATCACCCGAACCCGGTTCATGGGCAGACTGAATATTTTTGCCAGGTTCTTGCGCTTTCCAAACACATCCTGAGACGGGGTGTAGACCGTCAGCTTCCCGTCTGCTTCGTACACGGACAACGAGACATGGGGCTCGATGGGCGCATGGCAGATGGCGGGCACCTGGTACCGGCTCTCAAAAATCTCGTCCGCCTGCGCAAAGCCCGCGTTCAGATCCCCGGCGGACAGATTGACCTCTTCCATGATGTTACCCGTCTCGTGAATGGGGCAGGCATCCGGCGCGGCCGCCTCCCTGGGATCCAGATAGAACGGCAGCTCCTCATAGGTCACCCGAATCAGCCGGAGGGCTCGTTCGGCCAGCTCCGGCGTCTCGGCGGCCACGGCGGCCACCTTGTCCCCCACATAACGCACCTCCCGGTCGAACACCAGCTCCGACGGCAGGATGTCCGAATCCTCGCCGTTTCCGTTATAGCGGACCGCGGGTGAATGCTCGTACCAGACCACCGCGTGAACCCCTTCCAACCGTTCCGCCTCCGCGGCGTCAACGGACGCAATCCGGGCGTGGGCATAGGGGCTGAACAGGATTTTGCCGTAAAGCATCCCGGGCAGCTTCATGTCGTCCACGTAGTTCAGTTGGCCCGTTACCTTCAGCGCGGCATCCAGTACGGGGGTACCTTTTCCCAGCACGCCGTTTTCAAACTTGTCCACGGTTTACCGTTCCTCTCTGAGCCATTTTGCGGCCAGTTGCACCGCCTCCACAATCTTCACGTATCCGGTACAGCGGCACAGATTGTGCTCCAGTGCTTTGCGGATTTCTTCCTCCGAGGGGTCTGGGTTCTGATCCAGCAGACCCTTCGCAGAAATAATCATCCCTGGCGTGCAGAAGCCGCACTGCACGGCACCGGCCTCGACAAACGCCCTCTGGATGGGGTGCAGCTCCCCGCCCCGGGCGATGCCCTCGATGGTCACGATGCGGCTGCCCTGCAGATTGCGGGCCAGCAGACAGCAGGAGTTTTTCGCAACCCCGTCCACCAGCACCCGGCAGGCACCGCAGTCGTTGGTGCTGCAGCCGCACTTGGTGCCGGTCAGGTTCAGCACCTCCCGCAGCACATAGAGCAGCGTCCACCCCTTCTCCACCTGGAGTGTGAAGTCCCTGCCGTTGACATTCAGCGTCACAGATTCCATAGATCCGCACCTTTCATAATCCGCGCCATGATGGCGACCTTCTTGCCCAGAATCCGGGCATTCTCCAACCCGTCGGGATCGTCCATCAGGGTGGTGCCGTCGCCCGGATTCCACAGCATGGCCCCGGTATACATGCCGTTTCCGCCGGTGCACAGCGTCATACCCTGGGTGATGAAGAAGTTGTTGATGGCGTTGACCGTCATCTCCTGCCCGCCGTTCCGGGTTCCGCCCACGGTGATGCCCGCGCCCACCTTGCGCAGGAAGAATTCGGGCTGCTCGATTCCCTTCAGCCAGGCGGAGCGAAAACGATCCATAAACGTCACGGTCTGGGCCGTCAGGTTCATCTCATAGACCGGGGAAGCGATGATGATGCCGTCCGCCTCATAGAACTTGTCGTACAGAGGCGTCATATCATCCTGAAAAACGGTGCAGCGGTCAGAGTTCTCCTTCAGACACTTGTTGCAGTGAATGCAGAAATTGATCTTTTTTCCCCGCAGCTCCACCAGCTCGGTTTCCACCGCCTCGCCGGATGCGCTCGCACCCTGCAGCGCGGCCTCCAGCGCAGTGTAAGCGGACCGCTTTCTCGGGCTGCCGCAGATTCCCAGAATTTCAAGCATGTTCTTTTCGCTCCTTTTCATTCAATGCCTGCCGAATCCGCTCCGGCAGAGCCGGAATGGAATCCACCTCCACATCCAGGGCGTTGCAGATCGCGTTGACCACCGCCGGCGCCGCCGGCACCACCGGGCACTCACCCAGTGCCTTCGCACCGTAGGGGCCGCCCGGCTCGCCGCCCTTGTCCGCCACAAAACCCACGCGCAGCTTGTCGGGCATATCCGTGGCCCGCAAAATTCCGCATTTCTTCAGTACCAGCGGCGCGGGAACACCTCTGGCGTCAAAGGTGATCTGCTCGCTGAGGGCATAACCCAGCCCCATGTGGATTCCCCCGTGGAGCTGGCCCTCCAGCATCAGGGGATTGATCATGAAGCCCACGTCGTGCACCGCCGCGTAGTCCAGCACCTTCACGGCGCCGGTCTCCCGATCCACCCGCACCTTGGCGATGTGCACGCCGTAGGACGTAGCGCCCCGTGGCGCCTGATAGGTGTCGTAGACGCACAACTCCCGCAGACTGACGCTCTGGCAGTAGATCATGACCTCCCGCAGGCTGGCCCGGCGCTCTGGCTCCTCCCGCACCCAGGCCTGATTGTCGCCCAGGTCGATGGTCTCCGGGCTGACCCCCAGCAGCTTCGCCGCCTCGGTTTGCAGCTCCCGCCGCAGTTTTTCCGCCGACTGCTTCGCCGCCGCGCCGATCACAAAGGCTCCCCGGCTGGAGTAGTCGCCGATGTGCCACAGGCAGGTGTCCGTGTCGGCTGACACCACGTCGATCCGGTCAAGGCTGATGCCCAGCGTGTCGGAGAGAATCTGCATCTGCATCCCCACCGTATCGTTCCCCATCTCGTGGGAGCCGGTGCAGAGAATGCAGGAGCCGTCCTCGTTCATTTTGATCATGGGGCTGGAGTTGTCCCGGTGGGTGCCGTAGCAGTTGTTGCCATGCACGCCCAGCGCCAGACCCACGCCCACGGCGAAGCGGCCCGGGTTTCTTCGGCTCTCCTCCTGCTCCCGCCGGGCATCGTCATAGCGGATCAGCTCCATGGCCTGCTCCAGACAGTCCTTCGCCCGGGGGTTGCCCAGAGGCTGGCGGGAAATGGGGTTCAGGCTGTCCGGGTCCACCATATTTTTGCGCTGCAGCTCCGCCGGGTCCATGTGCAGCATCCGTGCGATTTTGTTGATCTGGCGCTCCCAGCCGAAATACACCTGGGGTGAGCCGTACCCCCGCATGGCTCCCGCGATGACCGTGTTGGTATAGACCGGAATGGCCTCGATGCGCATGTGGTCGATGCGGTAGCCCATGAAGACCTTGTGGGTCAGCGCCCCGGCCACATTCATGGCGCTGGAGGCGTAGGCCCCGGTGTTGGTATAGAGTCTGAAGGTAACGGCCCGGATGGTGCCGTCCTTCATGAAGCCGGTTTTGATATAATTGAGAGACCCGTGCCGCACCCGGGTGGATAGGATCGTCTCCTTCCGGGTCAGCACAATTTTCACGGGCCGGCCCGCCATCCGGCTCAGCACCGCCGCCACCGGTTCGATGGTGACCTCCAGCTTTCCGCCGAAGGCGCCGCCGATGGCGGGGGCGGCCACCCGGATTTTGCTGTAAGGCAGGCCAAAGATGTCGGACAGGATGATGCGGAAGGCGAACGTGTTCTGATTGGGACTGAACACGCTCAGCTTTCCGGACGGGGACCAGTCCGCCAGCGCCACATGGGGCTCAATGGCTCCGTGGTGGATGGCGGGCGTCTCATAGACGCCGTCCGTCACATAGTCGCACTTGGCCATCTCCGCCTCCGCATTCCCGGCAGAGGCGCTCAGTCTGGCGGCAAGATTTCCGCCGGGATGAATGGGATACGCCTGTGGGGCAATCGCATCCTGAATGGTGGTCAGAACCGGCAGCTCCTCGTAGTCGACCTCAATGAGTCCCAGCGCCTTCGCCGCGATCTCCTCCGTGTCGGCAGCCACCGCCGCCACCCGATCCCCCACAAAGCGGACGGTCTCGGCAAAAACGGTTTCGTTGCAGATCACGTTCTGCTCAATATACCGCTTGGCGCTGTTATAGGCGATTTGGGGTGTGTTCCGAAATGTGGCCACCGCCCGTACACCCGGCAGGGCTTCTGCCCGGGACGTGTCAAGGCGCGTGATCTTTCCGTGGGCAATGGGGCTGAGCAGAATTTTTCCGTACAGCATGCCGGGCAGCTTCATATCCGCCACATACTGCTTCTGCCCGGTCACCTTCGACCATGCGTCCTGTATGGGTTTTGGGGTGCCGACCGCTTTTCGTTCCATGCTTTTCTCCGTTCGCTATTGCAGCAGTGCTCTCATGACATGCGCGTAGCAGTCCGCCGCGCCCAGCAGCTGCTCCACTTCCACATACTCGTCCCGCGTGTGGGCCAGATTCTCCCGGGAGGGGCCAAGGCCGATGGTTTTGATGCCCGCCTCCCCGGCATAATGGCTGCCGTTGGTGCAGAAATTGTACTGGGTGATCTTGGGGGTGTACCCGTGGGCCGTCAGCTCCCCATAGATATTTTGCACAAAGGACTCCTCCCGGTCAAAGAGCCAGCCGGGAAAAAACCGCTCCCCAGAGATCTTTTCGCCGGTGTAGCAGGTCTCCTCCCCCACAGCGAAAGAAACTTTCGCGCGCAGTTCCGGGTTTTCCGTTTGCAGCCGATCCAGCAGCTCCCGCAGCGGCTCCAGGACGCTCTCCTTCGTCTCCCCAACCAGAAGACGCCGGTCATAGGTGGCCCGGCAGTAATCCGGCACCACGGACGCACCGGGGTAGGGACTGGATTTGATGTCTGTCAGCTCCAGAATGCCCTTGCCCAGCACTGGATGCTCGGTGGGCGGAAGGTTCCGGATAGCCTCGATCAACTTTGTCATCTGGTAAACGGCGTTGACGCCCTTTTCCGGATTCGCCGAGTGGGCGGCCTTGCCGAAGGTCTCCACCACGATTTCAGCCCGCCCCCGCTGGCCGATTTTCAGATTCAGCTCCGACGCCTCGCCGATGACCACATAGTCCGGTTTCACCAGTGCGCTGATACTCCGGGCGGCAACACCCTCAAAGCACTCCTCGTGGACGACGCCAGCCACATAGATCTCCCCCGCGAAATCTCTCCCGGTGCCCCGGGCAAAACCGGCGGCGGCACACGCCATGGCGCCCAGTGCGCCCTTCATGTCGCTGGTGCCCCGGCCGTACATCCGGTCATCGTGGACGGACGCCTCGAAGGGCGGGTGCACCCACTTTTCCGGGTCAGTCACCGGCACGGTGTCCATGTGACCGTCAAACAGCACCCGGGGTCCCGGGCGGTTCCCGCGGACGCACCCGATCACATCGCCGTAGCCGTCCACGGTTACCTCGTCAAATCCGTGAGCTTTGAAATAGTCCGCCAGAATGCCGCCCACGGCCTTTTCGTTTCCGGAGTAGCTCTCGGCCTGTATCAGCCGCGCGCACAGCTCCAGCACTTCCTGCTTTTTTTCCTGTGTCAACATCTCGGATTCCCCCGTTTATTCTTTGATTGTCAGAACATCGCAGACCGACACGCACAGGCCGCATTTCCTGCACGCTTCCGCGTCCACCCGCATCTGCCCGTCGTCCCAAGCGCGCGCGCCGTAGGGACAGACCCGGATGCATTTTCCGCAGCGGCTGCACCGTGCTTCATCCCACTCCATCCGGTACGGCGCTTTCTCATCCTCCGCCGGGAGGTGGTTGTGCACCAGGGCGCGGATCTCCTCCAGTCCGGCATAACCGTGTTCGGAAAGATACGCGTCAATCTGCCGATCCAGCTGTCCGATGAACGCCGGGCCCTTCAGGATCACGGCACTGCAAACGCCCACGCAGTCGGCCCCGGCCATGACCATCTCCACCGCGTCCTGCCATTTTGCCACGCCGCCCAAGCCGATGATGGGCAGGCCCGTCACCTTCCGAAGCTCACAGATCCGCTGCAGGATGAAGGGGCGGATCATGGCCCCCGTGAGCCAGCCATACCCGTCTTTTCCGCCCAAAACAGGCCGTCCTGTCTCGATGTCGATCTTCAGGACAGGGCCCATGGAGTCGCAGGCGGTGAAGCCGTCCGCCCCTGCGTCCGCGCACCGGCGGGCGTGGGCAATCAGATCGGCGGAATTGGGCGAGAGCTTCACAATCACGGGGAGCTTGACCCGCTTTTTCGTATCCTCCAGCATGGGAAGCACCGTCTCGTCCCGGTAGGACACCAGCTCGACGGCCATGCAGCCCGTATCCTCCAGCCGCTCCACACAGAGTCTGGAATCCGCCACGGTATGGCCCACGCTGGCAATGCAGTTGACTCCCGCGGCCACCGCCTTGGGAATCTCGTGCTCCACCCACTGTTCCATGCTGTAATCCGACCACTTTTCACAGTTAATCAACGTGTCCCGGTCGCACTGCACCATATGCCGCCAGGGATTGTCTGCGGCGTTTTGATTGATGGTTTTGGTGACCACGGCCCCCGCCCCCGCCTCATGCAGGCGGATCATCCCGTCGGCACTGAAACTCAGCGGGCCGGAACCGATTACAATCGGCGAAGGGAGCCGCCGTCCAAACAGGCTTGTCTCCATTTTTTCAAGTTCCTTTCGTTCTGTCCGCCCCACCGGGCGGAGCACTCAGCGGACGCCCTGCCAGAAGCTGCGGGCGCACTCCCGCATCCGGGCATGAATCCCGCCCTCGTCCAGCAGCGCCAGCGCCCCGTCGGAGAGCAGCATTTTGCCGCCCACAGCCACGTCTGTCACATAGCCGCTCTTTCCGTGAACCACCAGCTGATCCATCAGGTTTCCCGCCGTCAGCGGCGTGGGAAACGCATCCGCGCACACGGCAAAATCCGCCTGACAGCCCGGCTGCAGCCGTCCGCAGTCGGGCAGCCCCATGGCCTTCGCGCCGAACTCCGTGGCCATCCGGAACACCTCCGGCGCGGACATAACCTCCGTGGTCTCCTCATTTGCCTTGTGAATCAGGAAGGCCTCCTTCATCACGGTGAAAAAGTCGTTGATGTAGCCGTCGGTACCCAGAGCAACCTCAATGCCGGCTTTCAGCATAGCCGGAACCGGCGCGATTCCCCCGCCCACCTCACAGTTGCTGACGGGCATGTGCACCACCCGGGTTCCGGTTCGGCGCAGCAGCTCCAGCTCCTCCTCCGTCACCTTCACGCACTGGGAGGCAATGGTATTTTCCCCCAAAGCGCCCAGCTGGTCATACAGCGCAGTGGGTGTCAAGCCCCGTTCCCTGCGGAGACGATCCGGCTCATAGCGGCTCTCTGAAAGATGGAACTGCAAAATGGCGTTCCGCTCCCGGGCCAGGGACTCCGCCATCCGAATGAACCCGTCGGAGCAGCTGAAGGTGGTGTGGGTGCAGATCGCTCCCTGCACCGTGCCGCCGGACGCCGCAAAATAATCCGCCGCTTCCGCATTGAGCCGCAGACAGTGCCGGCCGTTTTCTTCGCTGACGCGCTCCGAGCTCTCCAGAGAGACCACGGCCCGCAGCCCCGTCCGCTCCAGAAGCTTTCCCTGCTCGATCAGGGTGTCGTCCTCGGTGAAGGGGGCTTCCAGAATATCGCAGAAGGCGGTGATCCCGCTGCGGATCATCTCCGCCGCCGTGTATTCCGCCGTGATCAGCACCTGCTCTTTGCGGAGGCGGTTTTCAATCAGCGGCCACCAGTAGTTGGTCAGGAAGGTGTCAAAATCCCGCACATCCCCCGCCTGGGGAATGCCGTGGGACAGCACGCCGTACTGGTGCATATGGGCGTTTACGAAGCCGGGAAAGACAATGCTCTCGTGCCGATCCAGAACCTCCGCTGCGGTGAGAACCCCCTCTTCCACCAAACGGTCGATCCGCTGGTTGGGCAGCACTTCCCGCACCCGTCCGTTCTCCAGCAGCAGTCCGAAATTCTCCTGAATTTCATTGTAGGTACTGATCAGCCAGCCCGCTTTGATCGCTCTCATGCTTCCGCTCCTTCCATGGGAATTCCGCAGAAGATCTGCGCCATTCCATCATGAATGATCTCCGGCAATACCCGGCTCTTGTATCCATAGTCCGCCAGCGTTTGTTCCTCTTCGCCCAGCGCCCGGGCAATTTCCCCGGCAATTTCGGCAAACCGTGCCTGTTCCGGCAGCTGTCCGATCAACGGGTTCTCCTCCTCCGGAAAACAGCGGGGTCTGGGGAATGCACCGCCGGGACAGACCCGAAACGTGGCAACCCTTCCGTCCGGTCCCAGAGAACCCGCCATGGCAAAGTTCAGCACGGCCATCCCCGCGGACTGGTTCTCCGTCAGCTTGTAGAACAGACTTCTCTCCTCTGTGGGCTGCTTCGGCACCTCCACAGAGACAATCAGCTCCCCCGGACGGAGCGTCAGCTTTTTCGTGGCCGTCTCCAGGAAATAGCAGGTTCGCACCTGCATCCCGGCGTGGCGCAGACAGGCCTCGCAGCTGCGGAACAGCTCCCGGAGGGGGATTTCCCGCCGTCCCTCCGGCCCCTGCGCCGTGACGGACGCGCCCAGAACCATCAGCGCCGGAATGCAGTCCGACGCGGGACAGGCGTTGGCCAGATTGCCCGCCAGCGTCGCCCGGTTCCGCACCTGCCGGTTCGCCGCGTGGGAGGCGGACTGCCACAGCAGCGACGCAGTATCCCGCACCGCCCGGGAGTTCAACAATTCCGTCAGCGTCACCGCCGCGCCGACAGACAGCCGCCCGCCCTCGTCACGGATCATGGCCAGCTCGGCCAGCCCCCCGATGTCCACAATGGTCTTGTCACGGTACTGCGTCCGGGAGCGCGCCTTCACCATCAGATCGGTGCCCCCCGCAAACGGGATGGTTCCCGCCTGCGAACAGCGCGCGACCGCCTCGGCCAAGGTGGCGGGGCGGCAATACCCGCCGAACTGCATCATGGGGATTCCTCCCCGCCGGCGGCGTCCTCGATTGCGTCGATAATCTGCTCATACCCGGTGCACCGGCACAGGTTTCCCGCAATCGCCGTCCGGATTTCTTCCCGGTCGGGGTGCGGGTTCTCATCCAGCAGCGCCTTCGCGCTCATGAGAAAGCCCGGCGTGCAGAACCCGCACTGAACGGCGCCGTGACGGGCGAACGCGTCCTGCAGGGGATGGAGCGTCCCGTTCTCCGACAGTCCCTCCACGGTGACCACGTCATGCCCCTCCAGAGAGATTGCCGGCACCAGACAGGAATTCACTGCCTTCCCGTCCAATATCACGGTGCAGGCCCCGCATTCTCCGATACCGCAGCCCTCCTTCGTCCCGGTCAGGCCCAGCGGGCCACGCAGCACGTCAATCAGCCGGTCGTTCACCGAGACGGCCACTTCCGTCTCTTTATGGTTTACATAAAGTCGAACCGTTTGCATCCGCAGATTCCTCCCTTTCCCGGGCGTCTTTGTCCAGTAGCGCCATGATGGCCTCCGGATTCAACGGCAGAGACCGCACCGGCCTCCCGATGGCGTGCTTCACCGCCAGTGCCAGCGCCGTGCCGATCATCTCGGTGGCGGCCTCCGCAATGCACTTGGCGCCGTAGGTTCCCTCCGGGTCGTCGCACTCATAGAGCTTCATCCGAATATCCGGCAGATCCCGGGCCGTGGCGATGTGGTACGCGTCGTAGTTGACGTCCTGGGTCTTTCCCTGCCGCAGGCGAACCTGCTCCCAGAGACCGAAGCCCATGCCCATCAGAATTCCGCCGTAAATCTGCCCCCGAACCAGCGTCTCGTCCAGCACCTTTCCCACGTCGTGGTATGCGGTGATCCGATTCACCCGCACCTGTCCCGTGTGGCAGTTCACCGCCAACTCCGCCACGCTGACGCCATAGGCATAGGTGGTAAAAGCCTCGCCCTGGCCGGTGGTCTCGTCGGTACTCAGCGGGCGGGGCACATACCACTGAAAGGCTGCCATGGGCAGTCCCTGATACTTGCGGTACAGGCAGATGTCCGCCACCGGAAGGGACCGGTCCGGGCGCTCCTCGATGAAGCAGCGGCTGTTCGCAATCCGCACATGCTCCTCCGGCTGCGCCTCCAGCAGGATGCGACCGGACTCGGTCAGCATCTCCCGCATCTTTTCCCCGGCCATCCGGACGGACTGCCCGCCCTGGGCCGTTCCCCGGGAGGCCACGGTGAGACCGCTGTCCGGGATCGCGTGGGTGTCCACTGTACAGACCGCAATGTCCTCCATTGCAATGCCCGAGGCCTCCGACGCAATCTCGGCGTACACGGTGCGCAGACCCTGTCCGATTTCCATCAGGGCGGCGTTCAGCAAAAAGCTCCCGTCCTGCAGGGCCGTCAGCATGGCGCCGGAGGAATCCACGCTCTCCCCTCCCAGCGCCGCGCCCCGGTAACTGGTGACAAGTCCAATACCTTTCCGCCAAGGGCCGGTCTGCACCCGGTATTTCTCTTCCTTGCACAGGTAATCCGTGTCCCGAAGGATGTCCTCCATCATGTCCGGCAGCAGGGTTTCATGGATCAGCTCCTGCCCCGTGGCCGTCCGGTCGCCGCGGCGGAGCAGGTTTTTGCGCTTCAGTTCCACCACGCTGATGCCGAGCCGTTCGGCCAGCTCGTCGAGCATCATCTCGTTGCCGAAGATCACCTGGGGGGAGCTGTATCCCCGGAAGGCACAGGGCGTGAGGTTGTTGGTAAAGACGCCGTAGGTATCCGTCCGGATATTGGGAATCCGGTAGGGCCCTGCGGAGTGCACCATGGCGCGGATATTCATCCAGGGTGCCTGACTGTTATACGCACCGCAGTTTTCCACCTGCCTGGCCTGATAGGCGGTGAGGGTGCCGTCCTTCTTCGCTCCCACCCGGATGGTGGTTCGGAAGGGATGTCGCTTGGCGCTCTCCAGAATGGAGTCCTCCCGGGTCAAAGTCATCTTGCAGGGGCGGCCCGTCCTCCGGCTGACCACGGCGGCCCGCCCGCTGAGTACGCCCACCAGCTCAAACTTCCCGCCGAAGGAACCGCCCACCGTGCACTGAACCGCCCGCACCCGGTTCATGGGAATCCGCAGCGCGTCCGCCACGAATTCCCGGGGTGCGTGTCCCTGCTGGGAGCAGGAGCGAACCACCACGGTACCCGTGGAATCATCGGTGTACACCAGAACCGACTCCGGCTCGATGTAGGCATGCTCCACAAACGGGGTTTCAAAGGTCTGCTCGTAAATCACGTCCGCCTGGGCAAACCCGGTCTCCACATCCCCCTTGCGCAGGGGTTTGTGGGACTGGAGAAAGACGTTTCCGGGTCTGGACGGATCGGGGATGCCATCAGACAGTCCGACGCCTTTCTCCCGGATCACGGGCGCGTCCGGGCGCAGGGCGTCCTCGATGGTATACACCCCCGGCAGATCCCGATAGGTCACCTGAACGGCCCGGATGCCCGCCTGCAGGCTCTCCTGGCTCTCCGCCGCCACGACAGCCACGACGTCGCCGATGAACTTAGGGGTGGCGGTACAGTAGTAAAAATCCGAGTGGCTTTGCGGTTTCGGGAAATCCTCACTGGTCAGAACGCAGACGACTCCGGGCACGGCAAGCGCCGCCGCCGTGTCAACCGAAACGGCGGCGTGGGGATGGGCCGTGTGGACGCTGCCCGCATACACCATACGGGGCAGTTCCAGATCGTCCGCATACACCGCTCTTCCGGTCACCTTTTCCAAGGCGTCAACCCGGACGTGGGAGCAGCCGATTACCTGATAATTTCCTTTCACCGAAACCTCCTATGCGCTAAGTAGTCCAGCGGTGGCCGGCTCCCCGGTTGCGGATTCCGGCGCGCTGCGCCAGACGCTCCGCGATCCTCTGGCCCTCCCGCAGGACGGCCTCCTCGTCGGGGATCACCGTGACCACGCCGTTCTCCATCAAGAATGTTCCGTCCACGGCGACGCTCTCAATATTCTGCATGGTGGAGGAATACACCAGCGTGGACACCGGGTTGTGCACCGGAACGGCCTTGGCGGAACGATACGGGTTGAACACCACGAAGTCCGCCTTCTTCCCCGCCTCCAGCGAGCCGATCTCCCGCTCCATGCCGATGGCCCGGGCGCCGTCAATGGTGGCCATCTCCAGCACTTTCTCCGCCGTGATGGCGGTGGGGCTGAGCGTATGTACCTTCTGGAGCAGTGCCGTGGTCTTCATCAGCTCCAGCATGTCCTGGCCGTTGTTGCTGGCCGCGCCGTCCACTCCCAGGCTGACCGTGATGCCGTGTTTCAGCATCTCTCCGACGGGCGCCACGCCGGACGCCAGATACATATTGCTCACCGGGTTGTGGGATACCTTCAGGCTGTATTCTTCGGCCTTGCGCAGATCGCTCTCCGACAGATAGACACAGTGCACCATCAGCACATTGGGGCCGGTGATGCCCATCTTCTCCAGGCAGTCCACGCCGCAGCAGCCGTGAAGCGTCTGTGTGGCCGCCCGGTCAAACGGCGTTTCCGACACATGCACCGTCAGCCCCGCATGATACGAATTGCTGATCTCATACAGCATACGGAGCATGGACTCCGTATTCGACCACAGTGCGGCAGGCGCCGTCCAGACCTGAATCCTGCCGTTTTCCGTGTTGTGATAGGTTTCGAAAATCCGCACCAGATCCCGCTCCACGGTCTTTTGATCCTGCATAATCTCCGGTACGACGCCGAATGCCTCTCCGGTGTCCATACAGCCTCTGCCGAAGATGCCGCGGATTTTTGTGTCCCGGTACGCCCGGAGAACCCCGTCGCTCAGACCGGGGCGGGCATGGGGATACATATAGTCCACCTCGGTGGTCATGCCGCTGTGGATACCCTCCAGAATTCCCAGCATAGCCCCGCCCCAGCAGTCCTCCGGCTCCAGAAACCGGGCGGCGGGGAAGGTCATGGTCCTCAGCCAGTCCTTGAGCACCATGTCGTCCCCCAGACCCTTGAGCAGCGTCTGAAACAGATGGTTGTGGGTGTTGATGAAGCCGGGGAACACAAGCTTCTGTCCGCAGTCGATGATCCGCTTTGCGTCGGGATACTGCCGGAGCAGCTCCGCGCTGTCCCCGACGGCCTGAATCCGGTCACCGCTGACGGCCATAGCTCCATTGTACAAAATTCTGCGTTGAGGATCAACTGTTATCATCACTGCATTGGTCAGCAACAAATCCGTCATACTCCGCACGCTCCCAATTCTCCTTCCGGCACCTGCCCGGAAATGCCCGCCATATACATGCCGATCTTTTCAATCGTGGCATCCTCCCGGTCCATCTCTCCGAGGATGGTACCGTCATAAATCACCCCGATGCGGTCGCTCAGCACCAGAATCTCATCCAGCTCGGAGGACACCAGCAGCACCGCGCAGCCGCTGTCCCGGGCCTTGACAATCTCCTTGTGGATGAAATCCACCGCGCCGATATCCACGCCTCTGGTGGGATAAACCGCCAGCAGAAGCTTGGGGTTCTTATCCAGTTCCCTTGCCACAACTGCCTTCTGCTGATTTCCGCCGGAGAGATAGCAGATATTCTGCATGATGCCGGAGGCCTTTACCCGGTATTTTTCGATCAGATCCTTCGCGTGCTGCCGCTCTTTTCCCCAGTCCAAAAAGCAGCCCTTCCGGTACTCCGGATTCCGGTAATCGTACAGGATCAGATTGTTCATCAGGCTCTGGTTCATGGCGATTCCCATATGCTGGCGATCCTCCGGGATGTGGGACACGCCCAGTTCCAGAATCCGCTCCGGCGCCGCGTTGACCGTGTTTTTCTCCAGAATCTTCACACTTCCGCTCTCGGTCCGGCGCAGACCCGTCAGTGCCTGAATCAGCTCCGACTGTCCGTTTCCGTCCACGCCCGCGATGCCGTAGATCTCTCCCGCGCGGACGGAAACCGACAGATCCTTCACCGCCAGGTTTCCCTTACGGCTTTTGACATTCAGGCCATCTGCCTGCAAAACCACTTCCCGGGGGCAGGCCTTGCATTTCGTTATGGTGAGATCCATGGGCTTTCCCACCATGAACGCCGTCAGCTCGCTTTCGTTGGTGCCTGATTTGTTTAAGGTCGCCACATTTTCCCCGTCGCGCAGCACGCTGATCCGGTCGCTGATGTGCATGACCTCGTGCAGCTTGTGGGAAATAAAGATCACGGACTTGTGCTCCGCTTTGAACTGTTCAATGATCCCATACAGCTCTTCCGTCTCCCGCGGCGTCAGCACCGCCGTGGGCTCATCGAGAATCAGCAGGCGGCAGTGATGGTAGATGGCCTTGACAATCTCCACCCGCTGCTGCTGACCCACCGAGAGGTTGCTCACCCGCATATCCGGGTCGATGTGGAAGCCGTACCGCTCGGAAATCTCCCGAATCCGCGCGGCCACCAGCTCTTTTTTGACAAAGAACCGCTTGTATTCCTCGGAGGCCAGCACGATGTTTTCCAAAACGGTGAGGGCCGGGATCAGCATGAAATGCTGATGCACCATCCCGATGCCGCAGCGGATCGCATCCCTGGGAGAATGGATACTCACCGGTTGCCCATCCATCAAAATCTCACCATGATCGGGTCTCGTCAGGCCGTAGAGCACATTCATCAGCGTGCTTTTTCCGGCGCCGTTCTCTCCCAGCAGACAGTAGACCTCCCCCTCGTCGATGGAGAGGCTGATCTCCCGATTGGCAAAGACATCGCCGTATCGCTTGGTAATCTTTTTCAGTGCAAGCATACTCGCCATATCAATCTCCCATTTCGTAGTCAGTCTGACCGGAACCGGAACCCGCCTGGGCTCCGGTTCCGGCCGCGAAGAGATCAGCCCTGTGCGCTCTGAACGGTGATTTCACCGGAGGCGACCTTGGCCATGGTGTCGGTGATGAAGGTCTTCTGCTCGTCGGTCAGTACATTCGCGCAGTCATGGTAGTCGGCAAGACCGATGACGCCCTCCTTGATGCCGAAGTGATAGCACTGGGCCGTCAGATCGCCGGCGGCATACTTCTGCACCGCAACCGCCATAGCATCTCCGATGGTGTTGGTGGCGCTGGTCAGGACACGGCCCGGGCACTCGTCATACTGATCCTTGACAGCACCGATGGCATACACGCCCTCCGGTGCATTCTTCACAGCCTCAAACAGGCCCAGACCGGCCTGGTCGGCATCCTGGGCGATGATGTCCGCGCCCTGCTCGATGAAGGCGTTGGCCTGCTCCTTGACCTTGGTGGCATCGTCGAAGTCGCCGGTGAAAGCAGTCAGCGCGGTGGTGCCGTTGTCCACATACTTCACGCCCTGCTCAAAGCCCATGATGTAGCTCTGGATGGAGGTGATCTCCATACCGCCGATGGCGCCGACCTTGCCGCTTTTGGTGGCCAGAGCGGCAACCACGCCCGCGATGAAACCCTGCTGATTGTTCAGGTTCTGCAGCGAGCACACGTTGGGCGATACGCTCAGATCGGAGCTGGTGACGCAGAACATGGTGTCGGGATAGTCGGGAGCCACCGCGGTGGCGGCATCGTCGAACTCAACGCCGTGGCCAAACACGATGTTGTAGCCCTGATCGGCATACCCTCTGAACACAGACTCATAGTCCGAGGCCGCAACGCTCTCGGAATACGCGGTCTGACAGCCCAGAGCCTTGATCTCCTCCAGGCCCTCATAGGCCTCCTGATTCCAGCCCTTGTCGTTTGCGCTGCCGGGCAGCAGCAGCGCCACCTTGATGGAGGATAGGTCCTTTGTTCCGCTGGAGGCCGCCGCGGAAGATCCCGCAGAGGCAGACCCGGCGGAAGCTGCGCCGGAGGAGGCTGTGCCGGCCGTGCTGCCGCATGCGGTCAGGGTCAGCAGCAGCATACAGGCAGTTGCCAGGGTCAGCATTTTCTTCAGAGTATTTTTTTTCATAGTTCTCGTCTCCTTTTGCTCATTTGGTCGATTAAATATCTTGAAAACCGCCTCTCAGCGGTATTTCCGCGCAGGTTTTACTGTTTGTTCTCCTTAGAAAACGGTGTGCCCAGCGCCATGGGACCGCTGCCCTTCTGTCCGAAGAAGGCCACCACCAGGATAGACAGCACGTAGGGAATCATCAGAATCATCTGGCTGGGAATCCCACTGTTGAGCGCCTGCAGGCGATAGGTCATCGCCTCGCCGGCGCCGAACACCAGCACGGCCAGCCACGTGCCGATGGCGGTGTAGCGACCGAAGATCACGGCGGCCAGCGCGATGTATCCCCGTCCGTCCGTCATATTTTCCGTAAAAAACGACAGCTGTCCCAGCGAGAGGTAGGCACCGCCGAAGCCGATGATCATGGAACCGATCACCACGCTGACATAGCGGGTCAGATTGACGCTGATGCCCATGGAGTCAATCGCCAGCGGGTATTCGCCGGCTCCCCGGACCTTCAGGCCCGGCTTGGTCTTATTGAGGAAAACCGTCATGAGGATGACCGCCAGGAATCCAAGGTATACCGGTGCACTCAAAGAACCCAGTCTGGGGAAGGACTCCACCTTCATGGTGCTGGAATTCATGCCGAATACGATGCGGTACAGCGTTGTGGTGACACCGATCGCCAGGATGTTGAACGCAATGCCGGTGACCACCTGATTTGCCTTGTAGGTGATGGTACAGTATCCGTACACAAGACCCACAATTCCGGTCACAACCATCGCAAACAGCGCGCCCAGCCAGACATTCCCGGTGAGGTAGGACCCCACCACGCCGGAAAATGCACCGATGAGCATCATCCCCTCCGCGCCGATATTCACCACGCCCGACAGGTGCATCAGCAAAATGCCCAGCGCCGCAAACAGGATGGATGCGGAGGAGTTGAACACGACGCTCAGGAAACTCTCAATCACAGACACGGGGCTCCCTCCTTTTGCTGCGTTTGAACACATCGACCACCACAAACAGGATGATCAGCGCCTGCAGAATATAGATCACGGCGTTGGGCAGCTTTGTAAACATCTGGATCGCATTTCCGCCGTAGCGCAGAATGCCGAACAGGAACGAGGAGAAGAAAATGCCGATTCCGCCGTTGCCGCCCAACAGGGAGACCGCAATTCCGTCAAAGCCATAGCCCGCGGACAACCCCTCCATGATTTTGTGCTGGACGCCCAGCACCTCCATGCAGCCGGCCAGCCCGCCCAGTCCGCCGGAGACCGTCATGGACCAGACCACCAGTCTGTCCACCGGGATTCCGGCGTAGCGTGCCACCTGCTCGCTGCTTCCCACCATTTCCATCTCGTAGCCCAAAGCGGTTTTTTTCCAGAACACGGCGTAGACCACAATGGCGGCGACGGCAATCAGAATTCCGATTGTCAGCTGTGTTTTGGGAATCAGTGTGGGAAGCTGGGCACTTTTGAGGATCGGCTCGCTCTGGGGATAGGTTCCCTTGGCCGCCTTGATGGGTCCGTTGACCATGTAGCCCACAAAGAAGATGGCCACGTAGTTCAGCATCACGGTAGTAATCATTTCGCTGGCCCGAAACCGGGTCTTCAGAAACCCGACCAGTGCCCCCCAGAGTCCGCCGCCCACGAATCCCGCGAGTAGACACAGCGGGATGTGAAGGATCGCCGGCACCTCTATGTAAATGGCGGCCAGGCTGCAGAGAAGGCCGCCCATGTACAGCTGGCCCTCAATGCCGATGTTGACCAGTCCGCATTTGTAGGCAAAGCCGTAGCTCAAACCCACAAAAATCATGGTAGTCGTCTTGACGAGCGTACCGGCGATCGCATTCGTGCTTCCAAACGCGCCTGTGAGCATCGCCCCGTAGACCGTTGCAGGATTTTCGCCGATCAGCAGAATTACCACCGCTCCCAGCAGCAATGCCAGAAAAATTGACAGGAGCGGCTTGATCACCCGATTCACTTTCATTCTGATTCCTCCAGTCCTCGTGCTGTACACAAAGGGAAAAAATATAAGGGCGCCTTGATTTAAAAGTTTAAATCAAAACGCCCTTGTTTTGTTCTATAAAATTGTACATACCCCTGCCTCACTGGTAGAATCTGACGCACGGCGCCACTCCCACTACCAAAGGACAGGATGTACAATTTGTTAAAAACAAATCACGGAGACCTTAAGTATTAAGTTGTGAAAGGATATCGTACCTTTTGGTTAAAACAAGGATATCATACCTCTTCCGCTTCTGTCAAGTGAAGGTTTGCTGTCTTTTTTTATGGATTATACCTGCGTTTTTCGCTTTATTTTGTATAATCTGTTATTTTACTGGAAGAGTATTCCAATCCCGTTCCGCACGGGGTTCGGCCGCACATCAGGCGTCCGAACCGCTCCGCTCCACCGGGATCAGCCTGTGTTCCAGAACATCCACCAGCCCCAAATCCGTCAGACCCAGCTCGGGTACCGTGGGCAGGGAGATGAAACTGAGAGTCATAAACGGAGCGCTGCCGGTGCAGCCCAGCGTTCGGGCCTGCCCGTTCATCACATCCAGCTCCGCCATCACCTCGTCCGCGGTGCACTCGCTCATCAGCCCGCCGATGGGCAGACACATTTTCGCAAGAACCTCACCCCCGGCGGCCACACACAGGCCGCCCTGCATCTGCGCCACCGTGTTCACCGCCAGTGCCATATCCGCGTCGTCCGCCCCCACCGTCACGATGTTGTGGTGATCGTGGGACATGGAGTAGGCCAGCGCCCCGCGCTTGAGCCCAAACCCCTTGACAAAGCCGATGCCCACTCCGCCCGTCTTCCCATACCGCTCCACCACGGCCAGTTTCAGGATGTCCCGGCTCACGTCGGGCAGTATCTGTCCGTCCGCGCAGGGCAGCTCGGTCTCGTATTTCCGGTTGATGATCTGCCGGTCGATCAGGTCGATCACCAGCACGTCGGCGGAGGGGCCGCCCGCTGCCGACGGCTTCCGGAAGGAGTCGGCGGTGATCGGATTCTTCAGATGCACGGTATGCTTGATCCATTCCGGATAGACGGAGACCGGACAGGCCCGGGTCAGGCTTCCCCCCTCGGCCACCAGCTTCCCCTCAAAGTAAACTCTGACGGGCCGCATTTCATCCAGGTCGGGGACCAGCAGGATATCCGCCAGCCGGCCGGGAGCGATCACGCCGATCTCATCCTCCAGCCGGAAGTGCTTCGCGGCGTTGACGGTGGCCAGCTTGATGGCGTCCACCGGCTTCATGCCCAGTTGGATAGAGCGCCGGACGTTGTAGTTGATGTGACCCTCCCGCCGGATCTCTCCGGCGTGCTTGTCGTCCGTGCAGAACATCAGATTGTCCAGCGGCAGTCTCTCCCGGAGCACACCGCCGATCAGCGCGTCCACATTGCGCTCGGTGCTGCCCTCCCGGATCAGAACGCTCATCCCAACCCGCAGACGGGCGAGCAGTTCCTCCGGCGTGACGCACTCATGATCGTCGGAGATTCCGGCGGAGGCGTACACGTTCAGCTCCTGCCCCATGCGCCCGATGGCGTGACCGTTGACGATTTTGCGGCGTGCCAGGGTGTCGGCGATCTTCTCGATGTATTCGTCGCCCACCATCAGAATTTTCGACGGGTCCAGCTCGCCCAGGCTGACGGATTCCCGCCAGTCCATGATCTCCCGAACCTCCGCGGCGCCCATATACGCCCCGTTGGTCTCCAGACCCGGAGCCGTTGGCACCCGGGAGGACACCTCGATCAGCATGCGGTAGGGCAGGCGGCAGATGGAGTCCAGCATGGCCTTCAGCCCGTCCGCGCCCGCCACATTGGCAATCTCCATCAGATCGGCACAGAGCGTGGTGGTGCCCTGGGGAACCACCACGGAGGCAAGCGCCTCTGGCGAGAGCATGGTGGACTCAAAGTGCATGTGGGTGTCAATCAGGCCCGGAACGGCATACTGCCCGCGGCAGTCAACCACCTCCCGGGCCTCCAGTCCCGCCGCCGGGTCGATGGAGACAATCCGTCCGTCCTTTATGTAGATGTCTGTCCGGCAGATCTCGGACGAGAAAACATTCACCAAGCGGACATCGGCCAGCTTCAGGTCACAGGGCTGAGTGCCGAGTCCGGCCTCAATCGTACTTTTGATTTCTGAAAAGGTTCTCATTGCCGCTCTCTCCTCACTTGCTCCAGAAGCCCCGGTGAACCTCTGTAATTTCCGGCTCCAGCTCCCCGATGGGGCCCTCCAGCGTGATGGATCTCTGTCCGGCCCGAATTACCTGTTCCGCCCCCATGCGGAAGGTGGGATTCTTTTCGTCGCTGCCCGTCAGTTCCAGCAGACGTTTTTCCGAAATCCCGTAGACGATATGCCCGATCCCGCTCCAGTAGATGCCTCCCGTGCACATGGGGCAGGGCTCGCAGGTGGTATACAGCGTGCAGTCTTTCAGATAGTCCTTTGAAAAGGAGCGGCTTGCTCGGGACGCCAGCCGCAGCTCCGCGTGGGCTGTGGCGTCTCCCAGCTTTTTCTCCTCGTTGCCCTGTTCCATCAGAACCGTACCCTCCGGGCCCACAAGAACCGCCCCAAATGGGGTATTCCCGGCAGCGCGCGCCTTTTTTGCCGCGTCGTTGGCACAGCGCAAATAGTCAATTGTATTCATGTTTCCGATGCCTCCCATCGTTGGCTTCGTATTTTTATGTTCTCCATCATACCCTCTGTTTTCTCTTTGTAAAGCGGTGCAGGTGCTTGGCATCCAGCTGTGGAAAGGCCCGCATAAAAATGCGTTAAGAGATCTCCATCTTCCGGCTTTCGGGCATAGATTCGTCCCGGTGCGGGAGGAAGACATTCATTTTTGTAATCTCAAAATAATTTATTGGTATTACAAAAAGAATATCACCTTTCATTCGAATGTCAATTGCATGGGCGAAATCCGATTTTGCATCAGATCAGTTTGCTGGGGCAGCAAATCCCGCGGCGGGCACCCCGGTTTGAAGTGATCAATCAGATTCTTCATCCTGATTCACGAGCCCGATATCTGTGGGGTAATGGATATCACTGTTGCTGAGAGGCTTTAAGATTCGCATCAGATAGCCGCTCTGCTCAATGACATAGCTGATGGCCTGGCTCTCCGATTTTCAAATTCTCCATCATCCGCCCAAAGTGCAGCAGATACATCCGCAGCATCTTTTTGATTCCCTTCGGCGTCGACCCACTCGTCCTACGGGTTGACTTCATCCAGAATATCCAAAAATTCTTCCCGTTTCTTTATTGGTTTTCAAAGGCTGTATTCCATATCGCCGAAGCTCTGCTGATTCATTCCGCCACCTCTCCTGTGCTAGAGAAAGAGGGCGCCGATTTCTCGGTGCCCTCTTTCTTATAACCGTTTTATAGCAGCGGAGACTATTTCAACTGAGGATTTGGGACCGCTTGCGCTGTCCGAAAGATCGGATGCACCGGCGAACGCCGCGTCTTGGATGAAAAGGCACCGGAGAGGCTCCTGGTATCTACTTCGCTGCGGAGGTACCGGCGGAGCAAACCGGATTGGTATCTGCCGCCTTGAGCCACAGACTGTAGTACGTTCCGTTGCCGAGCTTGGGATGGTCCGCATCCGCGACCCAATCCGCCACTTCATAGCGGTAGTCATTGACATAGTGCCAGACCACCGTCGCGTTGTCCGGCAGGACATAATCCTTCAAACCAACGTCCGGGTGGCTGCCATTAACCGTGTACATCCATCCTGAATACTGGCCGTTGGTAAATTCGGAGAGCGCATAGCCTCCACAAGCGGAAGGCGCGCTGATGGTCTTGACATAATTGCTCCCGGCGCCCGTGCTGTTCAGCCCGGCATCACTTAAGGCCTGTGTGAACAGATCGTACATGGTACTGTCTTTGGGAAGTGTGTAGCTTTCCGTCTTAATCCAGGTCACATAGCCCGCACTTTTGTAGCTGTTGGTACTGAGGTCAACATCGCCGCTGGAGAGCGTCGAGCCCACCAGGCGGAAGGTCACTTGGACGGTATTGCCGGTACTTCCGCTTTCCGTCGGAGTTCCGGCTGCGGTAATGGTTCCGGAGATTGCTGCTGTCCCCCGGGAAGTTCCCTTGGAAAGCGAGACCGTAGCACCGAATTGGCCGGGGGTATTGGAAGTCGCGGCGGAGAAGCTATTTAGGGTGACGGTCGCGGACACACCGTTCAGATCCAATCCGCCAATCGTCTTTTCCACAAGGGATTTCACCGCACCGGAGGTGTTTGCGTCCGCCATCGCGTAGGTATAGCTTGCACTGCTCACCGTGTTCTTTGCGCTGTTCACCTCGTCGGAGGCACTGCTTACGACTTGTACATCAAAAACGACCGCATGCTTGTCATAGGTGGCGGTCATTGTGCAGTACTTCTTGGCGCTGCTGTCAAAGCCGGTAAAGGTCACCCGGCTGAGATCTATCGATGCCGTAGTCCCATCATTGTAAACCGCAGTGACTGTTGCCCCCGCGGGGCTAAAGGAGTCGCCGCCACGGAATATCTTGGAATACCCGTAAATGGTAAAATAAACAAGATGTTTCGCCGGGTCGACCGCCGGGCCTGCGTCGGTCTGTACCCACTTGCTGGAATTGACTCCGCTGTTGAGTGCCGCCAGAACCGCCCCCTGATCAAACTGTACATCAGTTGCAGACCTGCACAGCGCCAGGGCGCCCGCGCCGGTGGGATCGTCTGTCCGGCCATAGGTAGATGTCGAGGCGTCTACTTCGCCAACCGCTCCGATGCCTCTGTCGGCACCGCAGGAATTCAAATAGTAATTATTGCCGATGATGTTGTAGCGGTCCAAAGTGTTCATATAGCCGACAATACCGCCGACGTTTTTCGCGCCGGCTGCGGTGGCGGCCACCTTGCCGCGGAAATAGTTATTCTGGAGGTAACCGATACCGTTCGCCCAGCACTGCTTGACGACAGGCTCTCCGCCGAGCAGGCCGCCGACATCATCAGCTCCGATGATCGTACCGTCGGACCAGCAGTTCTGGATGGTCACACAGGGAGTGTTGGGGGCGCTGGTGACATTATAGCCGCTTCCGATGATGCCGCCCGCGTAGTATCCCGTAGCCGTCACGGTGCCATGGAACGCGCTGTCCAAGACAGAGGCGTTGCCCATGGACTGGCCTTTCATTCCCACTAGACCGCCGACGGCGCCGACTCCATACACATCTGCATAGCTGACACAGTTCATCAGAGTGCCGTTGAGATCGCCGGCAAAGGAACCAATCCCGGTCTGATCTTTGTCGTAACCAATGACGACGTTCTTCTCCACGGTGCAGCCGAACAGATTGATCGTATTGGCACCGGAGGCATACCCGCCGATGAAGCCGGATTTCAGCGTCTGCGTACCGGACTTCAACGTGACATTGTCGACCTCAATGGTCAGGGGCATATAGGGATAGCTTGCATTCTTGGTGTAATCGCTGTAGTCTCCTGTGGCACCGTAATCGACGCCATAGTTGTTGACCAGACCGTAGCCGGCAATTTTGGAACCGTAGATATTCAGGTTTTTCACTTGGGCGCCGCGCACGTAGCCCAACAGCGGCAGGCCTCCTTCAGGAACCGTCAACAGATGGTCTCCGCCGTCAAAGATACCGGAGAAGGGCCAGACATTGGCCCCCTGGCCCGAATACTTCTGTCCTGTTTTTGTGGCGCCGATGGGAACCCAATCATCCGGAAGTGTTATATCGCCCGTCATTTTAAAATAAATCCCCCGAAATGACAGGCCTTTCTGATTTACCATGTTTTTGAGCTTCGTCAGGTCGGCCGCGTTCCCAATCAGGTACGGGGAGTCCGCCTTTCCGCTGCCCAGCCAAGTTCCGCCCAGTTCCTTCATACTGCCGAAGGTCACTGCGGCGGGTGTTGTGGTGATTTCTGCGACATATTTTTTTCCATTTGAGCTGTTTACCGTATTGGTAACTTTGCAGTAATAGTAGGTGGTATTTGCCGCTGTGTATTTCTTGGGGGTATATTTGATAGCGGTCGCAGCCTGGATGGCGCTCCCCCCCTTTGTGCTGTTTGTGGGGCTGCTGTACCACTGGTAAGAGAGCTTCCCTCCATCAGGAGCGTCGGCCGAAACACTCAGCGCGGTGACCTCATCGCTTCCCCCAAGCAGATAGCTTTGCCCGGCCGGAGGGGCCGTAATGCTCGGTGTCTTCGCGGAGGTGGCGGTCACCGATACGGTTACGCTGCCGCTTTCCTTGATATAAGTACAACCGTTGATATAATAGGTGACAGTGCAGGTGTAATTTTTCTGCCCGTCGGAGGTGGTCGACGGGGTGTAGGTCTGCGTGGCAGGCAGATCCCAGGACCTGGCGGAATTCCACTGATAGAACCAGAGGCCGCCGTTCACCCGGCTGGTGGCCAATGCTTTCAGTGTAATCGGCGCGTGATCGGTATTGTACTGATATGTCTTCTTTGCGGTGCTGTTGTCCGCGCTGTTGACCAGCGTAACGGCAGGAGTCGGATCGGTCTTTACGGTGATGGCAGCCAAACCGCTGGCCGTGGTTTCCCCGCCGCTTGCCGTATTGGTAACTTCACAGTAATAATAAACGGTTTTGTCGGCACTCACGCTGGAGATTTTCGGCGTATAGCTTGTGCCCGTGGCGCCACTGATTTCGCTGCCGCCCTGTGTGCTGTTGGAAAGGCTGCTGAACCACTGATAGGAGAGAGTTCCCTCCGCCACTGCGCCCACCGTGAGGGCGCTGGGAGACGCGGTATCCAGATACACCGCGCTCTGCGGATCGGCGTAAATCACCGGCTTCGTGCCCTTGGACATGCGGACCAGTGTCAGCGTGTAGGCAGAGGAGATCGTGCCCTTGTAGCTGACGGCAACGGGAATTACCATCCTCCCGTCCTTCCAGGAGAGCCTGACATCAACCTTCGTTCCGCTGGCGGCGGCAGCCCCGTTCACCGTCAGACTATAGTCGGAACTGAATGCGGCGGCCGTAATCGGGACCGTCTGCGCGTTGGCATCGACGCCGACTGTATAATGCAGTGTGTCGGGATCAAATTGCGAAAGGAGAGCGCTGTCTCCGACCGCAAGGCTCTTCAGCGTCGCCTGCCGCTTGACGCAAACAGTATACTTTGCGTCGGCAGAACTGCCATAGATGGGATTTTCGGCCACATGAATTTCATAATTCTCTTCCGCAGGATCTGCGGCGAGATTCTGCAGGCATCTCCATTCGCCGGAGTTCAGATAAGAACCCGATGCGACACTGGAGGAGAGCCGATACGCACAGGTTCTGTCGCTGCTGTTCGCGGGCGCGGCAAAGATGTAGAGACTTCCGTCATGATCCGGAACCGTAACGGTGTATTGACTCACTCCTCTGCTGAAAGCGGGAGTCATGGAGTAGGCGGGGGAGCCAGTCTCTCCCCCCCCGAACGCCAGCGCGGCAAGCCCGGCGGAAGTGCCGGAGCTCCCTGCCGCCATCGCCGGCACTGGCAGCAGGCTGATCGCAGCGATGAATGCGAGAAGCAATGTGAAGATCTTTAAAAATTGTCGATTTCTCATCTTTTTGACTCCTTTTACCCGAAAAATGTGGTTGAACATGAAGAAGAAGCGCCGTTCTCAGTTTCCTCACTTTACAGTTCCTGCGGATTCCAGAGGCCCTCCCGCTTTGCCTCCGACCGGTTCTTCCGGAGCTGTGCGCAGACATCCTCATAAACTTTGCACGCCTCTTTTGATACCGTGCATTGGCCGTAGAAGACGGAGACAAACAGAGCGGTAATCTCCGCAAATTGCCACTTTAAAATCGGTGTCCCCGTCTCCGGCATTCGTTTTAAATACTCATATGGCGTCTCCTGCCTCTCCCGCCCGTGCCCTTCGCGTTCCAGAATCCATAAAAAATAGGGGTAAAGGCACAGGACCATGGCTTCCGGAGGTAACGACAGCGCTTTGCGCAGCCAGAGCCACCGCGCGAGCCGCCTCCAGAGGATCCGCAGCAGGAAAAGGCTCAGCACCCCAAGAGAGAGCAGCGCGGCCAGAGCCGCAAGATGCTTCAGATTCCATCGGGCAGGCGGCTTTTCCGTACCGGCTCCCCCTTTTTGCCTGCCGCTGCCGTTTGTTCCCTTCTCCTGCTCCCGATTGTTCTGCGGCTTTTCCACTTGAAGCCCGGCAACGGGCTGGCTGTTCAGGACCACATACAGGCGGTTTTGCTCTCCCAGGCGATTCAGACCGTTTTGAAATATCAGGTATGTGAAGGCGGCTGAGACCGCGAATACCAAAATTAAAATCCAGAAGTACGATGCCGCGGCGGGTTTTTTCTCTTCCATCTTTCTTGCATTCTCATGAAACAGAGACTGCCCGAACAAAAGCGCCATACAAAACATGGCGGCCAGCAGGGAATACAGATCGGGATGCCGGTTGGCAATCTCCAAAGCGCAAAGAAGCGCAATGCTATAAAAATAGAAGAAAACAGTGTTGTTTTTTATAAAATAGTAGATGGAAAATATGATTGTGGTTGCGGGAAATATGAGGGCAAAGTACAGCGAAAAAATACTTGTATCATCGAAAAAACACAGTTCAAGAATGGAAATGAAGAAGCAGGCCAGCAGAAACAGCAGCCAGCGCAGTACCGCAAAAAGTCCGACTTTCATACCATCCCTCCAAAATACTGGGAAAGCTGCCGTGCCGAGAGAATCGCCTGCGTCTCAATTCCCTTGGCGGATACTCTCTCCAGTGCGGCGCGGTCAGCCTCCTGCCCCGCTTTTTCGGCGCTTTGGCAAAAACAGAGCAGGGGAAACTTTTTTCCTGCCGGCACAAGGCCAACGCTTCAATGATCTGTGCTTCAATGGTTCCGGTCAGAACCACGACATTGTCGAAGGAGTCCGGCCGGCCGGACCTTTCCATCACGCAAGCGCCTAAGGCATGATCCGGCTGTGCGGACATGGGCGGCAGCCGCGTCATCACATCCTCCAGCACCTGCGCGTTCCCTGCCGGAACAACCGTGAGCTCCTTGCCGCTGCAGAATACCAATTCCGCGCAGTAGCCAAGCTCCAGCGTGTGCAGCGCCAGGGAAAACGCGCTCTCCGCGATGCAGTCGTACAGATCCGGCATCTCACGCCGCTCCCTTCCCGCCGGCAGGCTAAGGTCCATATAGATGGTAACACCACTGGCGGCATCCGAGTCCATTTTACGGGTCATATACACGCCCGTGTGTGCTGACAGCTTCCAATGGATGCTTTTCATGGAATCGCCGGGCTCATATTCCCGGACGTCCGTATACTCCTCCTCCGCAATTCTTCCCGGAGAGGTAAAATCCACAGCCAGTTTTGGATGGGAGGTGTCCGGCTCGAACCCGCTCATGGGGAACCGCTTCGGCATAACGCATACCGGTTCCCTCCAGCGTGGCCGCCGTATCAGCCGCAAAATCCCAAGAAAACCATAAAAGCGGATTTTTTCAACCTTAAGATGATACAGCCCGATATGGGAAAACCGGACAGGGAACGCCAGCTCCTTTCGCTCCCAGGGGCCCAGCATAAAGTGATGCTCCCACACCTCCGGGAGAAACCCCTGCTCATTATCCATCCGAAGGGACAGACAGACATTCGGAAAAATGAGAAAGCAGCGATTCCGCACCGTCATATGGTATTCCGCCTGTGTCTCCCGCTCGCAGCGCCCCACCTGTTCCGCCGGCGGCTCCATCTGGAATGCCGCTGTCAAAACGGCGATATAGAGCAGGGAGAGGAGAATCACGATCCCCAGGAAGCACAGCGGAACAAAGCTGATCGGTGAGCCGATCAGAACGGCAGGCAAGATCGTCGCCGCGCAGACAGCAACCGGCAACAGGATTTTTTTCGACATAAGGGAACCCGACTCAGCGGGGGCAGCGCAAAGCGCCGCCTACCGGAACCTCCGTACGGGTGATCACGTCGTGCACAATCTCCTCTTGCGTGAGCTTCGCCAATTTTGCCTCATGGGTCAGGATCAGGCGATGCGCTAGCACGCTGGGCGCCAGATATTTTACATCATCCGGAATCACATAGTTCCTGCCCTCGCAAAGGACCAGTGCCTGGCTCATCCGGTACAGAGCGATCGAACCCCGCGGGCTCGCTCCAAGCAGGACTGAAGTGTGCTTGCGCGTTGCGGCCACCATGGACGCGATATACCGGACCACGGGGGGCTGCACCTGAATGTCCGCTGCGGCCGCTTTCAGCTCGAGGATGTCCGCCCCCGTTGCAACGGCTTTCAGTTCTTTTTTCTCATTGCCCTTCATTGCCATAATACACATCTCCTCCTCGAGGCACGGATATCCCAGGGAGACCCGGATCTGAAACCGGTCGATCTGCGCTTCCGGCAGAGGATAGGTGCCCACATTGTCCAGGGGATTCTGTGTGGCCAGTACCATGAACGGCTCCTCAAGTACGTACGTATGGGAATCCACCGTAATCTGTCTCTCCTCCATCACCTCGAGAAGGCTTGCCTGCGCTTTGGGGGAAGCCCGGTTAATCTCGTCTGCCAGAACAAAATTGCTCATAGCCGCTCCGGGGCGGAACTCGAATTCACCGGTTTTCTGATTAAAAATGGAAAAACCGGTGATATCGGACGGCATAATATCCGGTGTAAATTGAATCCTCTGAAAACGGCAGGAAACCGCCCTGGACAGGGCGGATACCAAACTGGTCTTCCCCACGCCGGGGATATCCTCGATTAAAACGTGGCCTCCAGAGATCAGTGATAGGACTACAAGCTGCACGGTCTCATCCTTGCCGACAATAACCGTGCTGATCGCCTTCATGATGGAGTGGAGCTTATCGGAACAAGGGTCTATGGTTGTTCTCATATGGGTACTGTCCTCCGAACTCTTTTTCTGCATCAATTTCAAACGTGCCTCCCTGCTGGTTGGCACACATGGAAGACGCGGGCAGGTTGGCGGGAAAAAATCCCCGCCAACCTGACTTTTTTACCGTTTGTCTCCAGTCTTCTCTCTGGTTTTTTTCTGAACAAGATACACGATATAGCGGATGACGCCGGCCGCCAGTGCGGTGCCAAGCAGAGCGATCAGAACAAATGTCCATTGTCTCTGCTGCGGTGTCTCCGTCTTTGCGAGATTGTTTTCCTTTTTCTGCTCGTCCTCCTTCTTGTCGTTCTGGGAGGGTTTCGGCGTTGTATCCGGGAGCTTCACCTGCTCCTGATCCGGGTTCTCTTCCTCAGATGGGGCAATCACCTGCTCCGTGCCGGAGGACTTGAGCAGAGCGGCAGAAGTCAAGCCAACGGTTTCGCCCGTCCCCTGGCCAGTCGAGCCACTCCCCGCATTACCGCTGACACCGCCACTGGTTCCGCTCCCAATTCCGGTGCCTGTGCCGTTTCCGTCGCCGTTACCGGTTCCTTGGTCAGCAGAGGGCGTCTCGCCTCCGGTGGGCTTGGTCCCAGAATCGCCGGAGTTCGGTTTTTCATAGCCGGTGTCGTCGGAATCATGCGGATTGGGCGTTGTGGTGCTGATCTGTTCAAATACCGCAGACACATCCGCGCTGTTTTCCGTCATTACAAACGAAGTCTTTCCCGTCAGATCCAGCGTATCACCGTTTCCAAAGGTGACCGTAAGGGACTTCGTTTGCCACTTAGTCGTGGTGGTGCTGCCGTCCGCATTGGTCACGGTTGTAGTTTGACTGCTGGGAGTCACCGTAACCCCCACGGACTCGCCGCTCTTATGATAGACCGCGGCGTCATCGGAATCCCCACCCAGGGAGATTTGCCCATTCTGGGTTGATGCAGCCTGAACCCGATACACGGAGCCGTCCCCCAGCGCTGGCAGACCGTCCGTCTGGGTCCAGAGGTTTCGGTGTGCAGCCTCGCCGCCGTCCAGCAGATAAGCTACCTCGCCGCTTGTAAACGCGGACGCCGGCATGAGCCGGAACGCGGCGTCCGGATCAAACCCGGTCAGCGCGTTATTGTCAATTTTGCCGATTCCCTTCAGCTCGGTATCTGCAGCTGTATTCTCGCCGCCTACCGCAAAATAGTTGTTGGTAAGGATGCAGTTTGCGTTGACTGTGGCGTAGTAGCCGACGATACCGCCGACGTTGCTCCCACTTTCCGCTTCGATGGACGGGCCGAACCAGTAGCTGTTCGTGATGTTTGGCTTTCCGTTGGAGGGTGGGCCCGACGCGGTGTCACCGCCCAAAATACCGCCGACATCATCGCCGCCCTTCACCGCGGCGGTGCTGCAGGAGTCGTAGATCATCACGCCCGGCGAGTTCGGCGCTCCGTTATAGCCGCCGCCCACGATGCCGCCGACAAAATTGCCGGTCCCTGTCACCGTGCCGCCGGTCCGGCAGTTCGTGACCGTGAACACCGTCATGGACTGTCCCTTTTTGCCGACGATGCCACCCACATAGCTGCCGCCGTACACGTCCGCGTCGCTGGAGCAGTTGGTGATGGTTGCGCTTACGTTGCCCGCGATGCCGCCCACACAGTCCTGATCCTTGGTATACCCGACGGTCACGCCGGACTCCACGGTGCAGTTCTGGATGGTGAGACTCGCATGGCTGCTGCCCGGCATGTTACCCACAAAGCCGGACCCTTCCAGTTTCGTTCCCGACAGCACGGTGCAGCCGTCTATCAGCACGGTGCCGGTGTAGGTATCGATCAGGCCGCTGCCGTCGATCTCTTTTCCGTAGATATTGAGGTCGCGGATCTCCGCACTGTCCACTGCGTCGAACATGGGCTTTCCGCCCTCCGGAACGGTCAGCGTATATCCGCCGCCGTCAAAGTAGGCCATAAAGTGGCTGGCGGAAGTGCCGATGGGGACCCATCCATCCGGCAGAGTCAGATCGCCGCTGAGTTTGAAGTAAAGCTCCTGATAAGTGTTGCCGGTGTTGACGCTGTCCCGCAGGGCGATCAGCTGGTCCATATCTTCAATCTCCATCGGCGCGTCCTTTGTCCCGCCGATGATGGTGGGCGTATTGCCGTCCCAGTGTGCGTAGAGTGTCATATTCTGCACTACGGGCTGTTTGAAATCCCACTTTGTTCCGGTCTCGGAATGATTATACCAACCCCGCAAAGTGAATTCCTCGTTCTGTGTGGCCATTTTGATGACGGTATACCCGGCCTGGGTTGGCGTCTGCACGGTGGTGTTCTTGGGGACAGCTACCTTATAGCTGTCGAGGCCTTGTCCGGCCGCGCTGGTGATGGTCCCGCCGTTGGGGAAGAAAATCACCTGATAGGTCCCGGCAGGAGTCCATCCCGCATAGACGGTGGTGTCGCCTGTCACCGTGGAGGTGAAGTCATAGGGAACGACGCAGTTGTCCTTGTCGGTGTACCAGTCCACGAACTCATAGCCGTCGCGCACCGGAACCGCCGCCGGACGGGCGGCCGTACCGCCATCCGCGACAACGGCCAGCCCATCGGCCGCATCGGTCCACTGGCCGCCGTTGGCATCGAACTTGACAGCGTAGCAGATCTCCCAGCCGGCGTACAGGGTAAAATCAGACTGTACCGCGGTGGATCCGTTGTACGGCTGCGTGGCTTCGGGATCGGTATACCAGCCTTTAAAGATCTTGGCGCTCCAGGTGGGGCTTTCCGTCGGCGCGGTCAGGCGGCTGTTGGCCTCGACCTGTGCCGTAAGGCTCGACTTCGTCGCCGCGTCCGGCCATCCGCCGCCGTTGGCATCAAAGGTGACGGTGAACGTCCCCGTGGGCACCGGCTGGACAAAGGCCGCGCAGACCTGCACGCCCTTGGCAGGAACCGTCAGTGTCACGGTAAAGCTGCCGTCCGCATTTTCCGTGTATGTACTGTCAACTCTCCCGCCCAGTACGTCCTGAACGGTGTAGCTCCCCACAATGTATCCCTGGGCGGGCAGCAGGGTCAGCGTCACTGTCTGGCCCTCCGCCGCATAGATTTGGGCGGCCGATTCCGAACCAATCTGAATGCCGCCGTTGGCTCCCTGAACTGCCGCAACCTTATAGACCAGCTCTTGGCCTGACGTTGCATAAGCGGGATACGGATCACCCTGTGCCCAAACGCCGCGGTTCTGCGTCAATGTATCTCCCGCGGTGTTGAGTAAATAGGCAAGGTCGAAGGATCGGAACTGCTCCGCGCTTTGGGGGAGCGCCTTGCCGATGTCCGCCGGGTCGGCGGCGGCGCCGTTCTTTTGGATCGACATGGTTTCCAGGTAATAGCAGCCAACCAGATTGCCCGGATTATTGCCCGCAACAGCGCCCACGCTGTCGGTTCCCGAAACGTTTTCGGCGCAGCAGAACACGGAGCTTACCACGCTGGTGGTATCATTCGCCTTATAGCCCACGATGCCGCCCACAAATTTCATGCCGCTGACGCTGCCCGTGCTGTAGCTGTCTTTCAGCGTGCTGCCCGCAAGCAGAACACCGCAGAGTCCTCCGGTATTGGAGGCGGAGCTGACGACCGCCCCGGTGTTGAAGCATCCGCTGATATTGCTGCCGTAATTGCTCCCGATATTTCCGAATACGCCGCCCGCGGCCACGGACGTTCCGGATGATCTTTTCGACTGGTTGTTCACCGCTCCCGTATTGGTGCAGTTCTGGACGATCGATCCGGTGGAGGCCGCATTTCCGATGTCGCCGACCACGCCGCCCACATAGTTGTTTGCACTGGTGCTGTTACCCGTGCCCGTGACATTACCGGTGTTGGAGCAGGCGGACAGTTCGACGAGCCCCGAGTCGATTCCACCGGCGACGCCGCCCACATAGTTGGAGCTGCCGGTGACGTTCCCGCTGTTCTGGCAGAGCGTCACCTTGGCGCCTCCGAACGGGTTTCCGCAGACGCCGCCCACATAGCGGCCCGCGCCTGTGACATTACCGGAGTTGGAGCAGCCGGCAAGCGTCGAGTTATTGTACATTTCTCCCGAGATACCGCCCGCAAAGTCGGAGGAGGTTGCGCGGATCACGCCGCTGTTCTGGCAGTCCTGCGTCAAAGAGTTCTTGCCGATGCTCCCGACGATGCCGCCAACGGCGCCGGTGCCCGTGATGGCGCCCAGGTTCACGCAGTTTTTCACGCTTCCGGTGTCGCCGATGTAACCGGCCACACCGCCCACGTACTGGCCACCGTTGACGGTTCCGTTCACCGTCAGATTGACAATGGAACCGGTACTCAGATAGCCGAACAAACCCTGATTGTTGGCGGTCGTATCGATGAAGAATCCGCTGACGGTGAATTGGGCACCGTCAAAAGTTCCGTTGAAGGGGTGGGCGGATGTGCCGATGGGAACCCAGTCGCTTCCCTTGACCTCAACATCTCCGGTCAGGGAAACTGTCTTTCCGGCAAAATCCACCGCCGCCAGGGCGGTTCCGTCCGTGCCGATGGCGGTCCCGTTCACGAGTTCCGCCAGTCCCCGCAGCTGCGCCTCACCGGAGATGGAATAGCTCGTCTGCTCCGCAGGCTGACCCAAGTACCAGGTGAAGTCGGCCGTGCTCGCTGCGGCAAACAGATAGGTGAGCGCCAGGTCCGCCGACCCCATGGTGGTGTAAGCGCCCTGATCGTCGGAGCTGACTGCGGATGCAGTCGGATAATAGTAGGGAATCGTGTCGTCGTTGGTGACGATGTCCAGCGAAACCCGTTCTCCGGACAGCAGATAGGTATACTGCCCGCCGTTTTCTCCGTCATAGATCGTGTAGAAATCCGTTTGCGTGGGCGCGCGGAAGCTGACGGACTTGCCCGTCTGCGTCTGCTTGGCGCTCAGGCTTAGGCGGTAGACGGTGCCGGTGCCAAATACGGGGAAATCGGACCCCTCCTGCCAGACCTTGCTGTGGCTTCCCGACGCGGTGTCCAGCACATAGGCCAATTCCCGGTCCTTGAACTCTGCCTTGGTCTTGTGACTGCCCAAAGCCCCGTTGCGATCCGCATCGGCCAGATAAAAGCTCTTCGTTACGGTCGTGGCGGCCCCGGCGAGGTTCAGCGTACTGTCCTCCCGGTAGCTGAAGCAGGCCAGAATCGTATTGGCCGTGCCGGCAATTGCGCCGCTTACTCCGCCGTCCGTCACAGTGACCTGTCCCAGCACGTAGCTGTTTTTAATCGTACCGGTGCACGTTCCGGCCACGCCGCCGGTGTTGTCCGTTCCGCTGACGGACGAATTGCTGCTTAAAACGGCGCTGCTGATCGCGCCGGTACCGTTGCCGACCAGGCCGCCCACCTGCTTGGCGCCCGTAACCGTCAGATTCTCGGCTGTGCAGCCGGTGACGTACGCCGACCGGGCATTGCCCACGAGGCCGCCCACATTGTCGCCGCCTGAGACCTGGCCCGACACCGTCAGATTCAGGATTCCGCCGGCGGTCATATATCCAAACAGCCCCTGATTGTCAATACTGCCAGTGAGATGCAGGCCGCTGACTGTGTACCCGCCGCCGTCGAACGTACCGCTGAACGGATGCTGCTCAGTCCCGATCGGCGTCCACTCATAGGTGTCAGCCGGCGGCGCCGCGAGCGCGGAGAGATTCACATTTGCGCTGAGCGTGACGGTCTTCCCGGAGAAGCTCACCGGCGAGTAGCCCTGGATCTTTCCGTTTACCAGGGCCATCAGCCCCCAGAGTTCATCTTCATTTGAAATGGTGAAGGCCGCAGCGTCCGGATTTTCCGTGTACCATTGAACTCTGGACAGCGCTCCGGTGCCGGCGCTCAGATCGGTGGCCCTGCCGCACCGCAGCACGGTGTCCGCGCTGACCGCGAGCGAATAGCCCCCCGCGCCGTCTGCGCTTACGCCGGACTGGAAGCCGAAGTCCGAAATGCTGCTTCCGGACGGCCAGATCGTCAGCGTACCGGCGGGCACGTAGACGCAGGTGCTGCCGTTCACCTCGAACACCGCCGACGGATCCAGGTCCTGCGTCCCCAGCTTAAAGGAGAGCGAGATGTCGGAGCTGTAATTCGTAACTTTTACCTGGTAGACCGGGGAAGTGCCGAATTCCGGCAAGCTATCCCCCTGCGTCCAGACGTCGCTGCTCGCGGCGGCACCGTCCGCGGTATTCAGCTGCCAGACCACTCTGCCATACTGGAGCGCGGCCGCCGTCGCCGCCGTGCCGCTCTGGCCCGAGGCCGTTGTCCCCTGCCCGCAGGTAAACGAGTTGGTCACGGTTCCAGAGCCTGCGATCTGGCCCATCGCCGTGCCGGTTCCAACAGCAATGCCGGAGCTGAAGCAGTTTTTGACGGTTCCGCCTCTGCCCACGATGCCGCCAATATAATTGCCGCCGCTCACCGCCCCGCTGTTGAGGCAGTCACAGATGTCTCCGGTTCCGGAGGCCGCGATGCCGCCGGTATAGTTGCCGGTTCCGCAAGTTACGGTTCCCTCGTTGCGGCAGTTGGAAATCGCCGCCGCGGTGGAGCCCACGATGCCGCCGGCATAGCGTGCGCTGCTGATGCTGCCTTCATTGCTGCAGTTTGAAATTGCCGCCGTCGCATAGCCTGTAATGCCGCCGGCATAGTAACCTGCACCGACGATACTCACCTTGTTGGTGCAGTTTGAAAACAGGGTGTTTGTCGAATAGCCGACGATACCGCCCGTATAGGTATAGGAAGACGTCCCGTTGTCGGTCTCACCCTCGACCGTGAGGTTTTCAATACTGCCGCCGGATGTTCTCGTGAAAAGGCCCAGATAGGTCTGCGGGATATTCAGATAAAGCCCACTGATTGTGTGCCCGTCTCCGTCAAACGTGCCGGAGAAATAGTAGGAATATCCGCTTCCGATGGGTGTCCAGACGTATGGCGTGCTGCCGCCTTCTCCCAGTGTCTGCAGGTCCACATCGGCATCCAGCGTGATGGTTTTATTCGCGAAATTCACCCCGCTGATCGTCTTTCCGGAGTTGTCCACCGCGGTGCCGTTGACCAGTGAAGCCAGGCCCGCCAACTGTTTTGCTGAGCTGATGGTATAGGACAGCTCGCTCTCGTGTCCGACGTACCAGGCGGTCTGTTCCTGGTTGAGCTCTCCCGGAAGCTCGTCAAAACCGCACTGGAAGGACGCGTCGGCGTCAACGGTGATCGGATAGGTACCCTCCGAATCTACGTTCTCGTTCAGGTTCGGGAAGAAGTGGAAGCCGGAGAGTGTATCCGCCTGTGCGCTCACCGTCAGTTCGCCCTTTTTTACATATGCGGTGAGCGTCTGGGGCTGCGTGCCGGCGGAAGTCTCCGTCTCCGCATCGTCCTCCCCCATCTTCAGGGAAAGCGTCACGGAGGGGGCATAGTTGTAAAAAGCGATCTTGTATACCGGCCCGTCTCCGAATTCCGGATGGTCGCCGCCCAGCGTCCATACATCGGAGCTCACCTGGGCACCATTGAGCGTATTCAGAATCCAGACTGACTTCGCCTGCTTCATCTCATCTGCAGTGAGAACGGTTCCGTTCACGCCGCCCGATGCGGTGGACTGCCCCAGCGAAAGGCAGTCCGTAACGGTGCCGTCGCCCGCGATGTCGCCTGCGCAGACGCCCGATGCAGTGATCGTTCCAACTCCCACTGAGCTCTGCAATGTACCGGTGCTGCGGCCCACGATGCCACCCACAAAATTTTTCTCCGTGACCGCTGCGGACGACAGGCAGTTTTCCACCTGCCCGTGATTGATGCCCGCGATGCCGCCCACGTTGCTTCCGGCTGCGGTCACTTCAGCGCCGTTCTCACTTTCAGCGATGGTGCCCGTGCTATATCCGGCAATACCGCCGGCATAGACCGAGTTTTCCGCGCAGGTGCTGGTGACCTTACCCTCGTTCCGGCAGCCCGTGATCTTGCCCGTGGAGTAGCCGGCAATGCCGCCCACGTAGAGTCCTCCGCCGGTCACGGCCACCTCGCCGGTGCAGTCCGTAATCCGGGCAGCGACGGCGTAACCGGCGATACCGCCCACATAGCCCTCGCTGCTCTCCACACTGCCGCTCACGGTCAGATCGGCAACGTTGGCGGAGGACAGTGCGCCGAACAGCCCCTGATAGGCCTCCGAGCTGTCGATGGACAGCCCGCTGACTGTTTTGCCGTCTCCGTCAAATGTGCCGGAGAACGGGTACTGCGCGGTACCGATGGGTGTCCATGCATCACTCAACGCGATATCGACCCCCAGTGTAATCGTCTTATTTTTAAACGACACAGCCTCAATTGTCACACCTTCGGACTGGGCGGTGCCGTTGACCAGCGCTGCAAGGCCCCTGAGCTGGGCTTCGTTCTCCAGGGTAAAGGAGGACTCATCTTCCTGATACCACGAGAGGTCATAGTCAGTCGTCAGGTCTGCCTGCGGCGACAGAAGCAGCGCGGATACAAGCCCACTCTGGTTCGCTTCTTCGCTGCTCTGCGCAGGTTCGGTAACCTCCGTGGCCTTGGTTTCCTGCGTGGCCTCGGATCCCTGCGTGGCCTCGGTTTCCGGAACTTCGGAAGATTCAGGAGTTTCCTGATCACTCTCTGATCCGCTCTGTGCGGTTGTTCCCGAAGTCACTTGGTCCGTCACCGTTCCCGACTCGTAGGATCCCTCGGCTTGTTCAGAATCTTCCGCATACGCCAGGGGTACGGTCTGTGAAAACAGAAGCGCAACCGACAGGAGCACACTGATCAAGCGGCGTTTGTTTTGCAGTCTATTGCGGATGAACATCATGCAACACTCTCCTTAATTGTATGCCGGGTCTATTCACCATCGCGCCCAAGTTCCCCCTGAATTCCCTGCCCAAGGATGATACTGTGTTCGCGGGTACATCAGATCATAGGCAGCTTCATTTCACGATAGAGATTGGGTCTGACGAATCGGCATCAGCCGACGGCGCGATGCTGAGCCCTAAGATGCCCCGTGCGTATTTCACGTGAGTCTGCCATTCCGTTCACCTTTTCAAGCAGCGATTCGGCCCTCTCCGCCAGGAGTGTTCCCTCCCCTGAGGCATCTGCATAGTTTTGTTTGTATTCTTTCTCTCTCCGGCTTTGGTCTTGTTCTTTTCATGGATTCCCTTAAAAGGTTCACTGTGTATCAGAGTTTAATGAATCATTTATCCCCCCTCTACTTTCATGTGATCAGCCATAAACAGAGCTCCAAAAGGTAGTCATATCAATGGATTTCTGTATGGCTGAAAGCGAAAACACTCATTTAGAAAGAAAGCGGCCTAAATCCAAACGTCATTTCCCATATCTCCGCGATGGCTGTTGCTTGTGCCGCCGTCCTGACAACAGGCATTCACTCATCGAAGCAGCAATTTGCTATGAGCGGCCTGAAAAACGAGTCTCTGTCTTCTGCAGAGCAGCGGTTGCGCTGCCCATCATTGTATTGCGTCCTGTTGCCCCTTGGTTCGCTTCTGCCATTGTGGATTTCCCCGATGTCGTTATGTTCCCTCCGTGCCATTCAGGTGTCAGTACAGGCCACCATATGTACAGTGGCGGTAACCCCGTCAGCAGACTCGTCCGGACGCAAAAAAACCGCTGGTCTAGTATAAGATCAGCGGGCATGCCACAAGAACAGGGGAAGAGACCGCCCCCTGTTTTCCATTGTGCAGTGTAAGTTTCCTGACTTGCGCTTTGGGAGCATTCCGCTCCCGCGCCCGCATCCTACCTTCTCACGGGGTTACCCCGCAATGGCTGACTTTCGCCCAGGCAGCTCTCGCTGCTTCGGTGCGGTCTCGCGCTCACAGTGCCGGTCGCGTGGGCATTTCGCCTCGTTCATTTTGATCGCCGCCTGACTCAAAGGGTCTTTACAGCTAAGCGATCGCACAGCACAACAAATCCTGATTCAATTGTGGGAAAGGCGGCAACCCTCGCCTGGGCCGTCCTCAAAGAAAATAAAAAAAGCCCCTGAATTCTTTACGAAAGTTCAGGAGCTACATCGCTCTTAGCATCTGCTCCCTGCTGCGTTGCAAAAAGCATTTAATTTCTAATTATTATAACAAGCATTTCGACCGTTGTCAATCCATTTTCATATATTCTTACGTATGTTTTTACGTAAGCAATGTCTCCTGAATAATGCAAAGTGCCTTGCAGCGCAAGACTTTGCGCCCCATATATGGTATAATAGGTGCAAGAAAAAGGCCTTAAAGGTCCAAAAGTTTGCACTTATTATACCGGAATTTCGCCGAAATATCTTGTGCTGCAATGGGTTCAGCATTATTCATTAGACATTAAGTCAGAAAACCACTCGCCCTATAAAGGACGAGTGGTTTTGCCTGACGAGTTATTTGCGACTTATCACACGGATAAAAAGACCGATTGGTAATAAAGTCATAAGATGTTTGTTGTTTCTTCAGCGAAGCGCCTCGCAAGCCTCCCACAGCTTTTGGGTTCCCGATATGCCTAAGTCATGAGCCAGCATTTCTGTTCGGTCTTGACGAATGGCCTTTTCCGCGGCAATCGGGTAGAACGGTACCGTAAAATCAATGGTATCCATCCCATTTCCGTAAGCTGCGCCCGCAAGAGCGGCTGCGTTATGGAGCTTTTCCAGCGCCGCGGGACAACCGCTCTCGGCTGCTTTCAGATTGTTTAGCACTGCCCGTACTGCCTCCCGCAGCAAACCCTGGGTATATTCACAGCATCCGGAGCTCGCGAACGCCCGAATTGACTGCGAGAGCGTGGTCAGTCCGCAGGCTTTGACCTGCGCCGGAGACAGGCTCTCGGTGAAACGTGCGTCCGTCACTGAGATTTCCGGCAGCAGCTGGAAACTATTGATGACACAGGGTCTGCCGGCATCGTCCTTCAGTACGGAAAATGGCGAGTTTTGTGCTCCGCTCCCAAATGAGGTGGCCACCAGTACCAGCTTTGCATCAATGCCGGTGCGAATGTGGGCGGGAGATTCCGCAGCCTCTGCCAGATCCAGTCCTGGATTTTCATACAGAATCCATAAGGCCTTGGCAGCACTCATCGCTGCACCGCCGCCGATGCCTACGATAACGTCCGGCTCAAATTCCAATAGCTTTGGCAGGCCGCTGCGAAGGTCGGCAAAGGATGGCACAGCACCAATGGAGAAAAACTCCGCTGTGCGGATGCCCTGCTTATGCAGCTGCTGGCCAATTGAAGAAACGACACCGGAACGATACAGTCTCGGATTTGAGACCAGAAAAGCACGTTTCATATGGTAGACTTCGCTCAGTTCCCGCAAAGCCACATTTGCGGAACCATTCTTAAAATAGACCTTTTTAGGGAGATTCAACATATCCATTGGATATCCTCCAGCTCACGAAACTGTCAGGGAGCCGGTACCGGCAAGCACCGGCTCCCTGAGAAATTGAAGCAGTGAAGAAATTGCTGAAAATCAAATGAAACCGCCGACCTTGTCCATTCCGATTTCTGCGGAGAAGCCCATGGGATAAGCCGCATGCGTATCGAGGGGCAGCGTGACTTCCACTTCTAGAACGTCGCCGAACTTCTCGACGAACTTTTCGTTTCCGTAGAAGGCTCTCAGGTAACAGGCCTTTAGCTCTTCAATCTTGGGATATACGGGATTGCAGCCGGTGCATGCGTCGTGGAACGCCCATTCCGACATCTGGTCAACAGCGGCCAGATACTCGGATTCCCACGCCTTGGCACTTTTCTCAGGATGGGCTTCCACCAGCCAGTCGCAGATCGTCTCGGGAATATCCACATCCTTTTTCAGCTGTTCGGCAGCCTTGATCCAGTTTTCAAAGGTCTCTTCATCTGTAGCACCCTTGACGCCAATGAGTTCGCCCAGCTGGACATAGCGCTCAAATGCCTGCGGATACTTATACTGCGAGAAGGTCCCCATATGATAGGGGTGCTTCTGGGCATTGAAGCGGCAGACATAGGGGAACAACAGCGCATTGGCGGTTCCGTGGGGGATATGGAACCAACCGCCTATCTTGTGGGACAGGGAGTGGTTGATGCCGAGGAATGCGTTGGCGAAACCAATGCCGGCCAGGCAGGAAGCATCGGCCATTTTTTCACGGGCAACGGGATCAGCCTTCGCACCCTTGAACGCAGAGTGATAGGCCCGCGGCAGATAATCGAATACCATCTTGGTGGCATCTTTGCAGAAACCGTCGGTATACTCGGTGGCAAAGGTGGAAACATAGGCTTCCACGGCGTGTGTCAGCACGTCATAGCCGGAGGCCTGTGTCGCTCTTGGGGGCAGCTTCATCATATGGTCCGCATCGATGATGGCCATCTCGGGCATCATCTCATATCCGATCAGCGGCCACTTCATACCGGTGTTCGCATCGGAGATGATGGTGAAGGGCGTGCACTCGGAGCCGGTACCGGCGGTGGTGGGGATGCACACCAGCTTGGCCTTCTTGCCCATCTGCGGGAAGAAGCGGACTCTCTTGCGGATATCCAGGAAGGTGGTGGCCATGTCCAAAAACGCTTCTCCGGGATGCTCATACATGATCCACATAATCTTGGCGGTGTCGATTGCGGAACCGCCTCCCACGGCGATGATGACATCAGGCTCGAACTCGTGCATCTTGGGCAGACCCTTCATGGCGTCCTGAATCTGCGGGTCCACGCGGATATCGAAGAACTCTGCGGTTTCGATACCCAGATCATGCAGCTGGTTGAGAATGCTGTCACAGGCACCGATCTGATAGAGGTTTGCGTCGGTGATGATAAAGGCTCGCTTAAAGTCATAGACATGCTTCATCTCCCGCAGAGCGACAGGGGTGCATCCGGTTTTGTGGTAGACCTTCTTAGGCAGCTGCAGCCACAGCATATTTTCTTTGCGATTGGCAACGACCTTGATATCCAGCAGCTGCTCGTAATTGGTGTTACCCATGTAAGCGGAGTGACCCACGGAGCCCGGCCCTAAAGTCAGAGACGGCGCAATATCGAAGTTGTACAGATCACCGATACCGCCGAAAGCCGTGGGTGTATTTATGAGGATACGGCCGGCCTTCATTTTTTTGGCGAAGCGGTTGATCTTATCCTCCTCAGTGGGGTCAACGTACAGTGCCGCAGAGTGGCCCGCGCCGCCCTCATAGACCAGCTTGGCGCAGATGTCGAAGGCCTCATCCAGCGTGTCGGCCCTAAACATGCCCAGCAGAGTGGTCAGCTTCTCATTGGCCCAGGGGTTTTCGTGGGAGGTGTCGTTCGTCTCGTAGATCAGAACCTTCGTGTCATAGGGCACCTGAATTCCGGCCATCTCCGCAAGTCGCATGGCAGTCTGACCAACGGCGGGAGGATTTACACCGTGATTTTTGGGATTGAAGAACACCTTGGCCACCTTAGGAGCCTCTTCGTCGTTCAGGAAATAGCAGCGGGCATCTTTCAGTAATGCCTTAACCTCGTCATAAACGCTGCTCAGAACCGTGATATGCTGCTCAGTGGCACAGATCATGCCGTTGTCGAATGTCTTGGAATGAATGATGGACTCCACAGCCATACGGAGGTCTGCCGTCTCGTCGATCACGACGTTACAGTTGCCGGGGCCAACGCCGATGGCGGGCGTGCCGGAAGAGTAGGCTGCATGGACCATGCCGGCACCGCCGGTAGCCATAATCAAGTCAACTTTCTTCATCAATACATCGGAAATTTCCAGAGAGGGTGTCTCAATCCAGCTGATCACATGGTCCGGAAGGCCCGCCTCAATCGCGGCATCCCGCATAATTTTCGCGGCGGCGATGGAGCATTTCACAGCATGGGGATGCGGGGAGAGAATGATGGCATTTCTGGTTTTCAGGGCCACCATCATCTTAAAGATTGTGGTAGAGGTGGGATTGGTGGTAGGAGTCACTGCAGCAATCACGCCCTTGGGAGAAGCCACTCGTTTGGTGCCAAAGGCGCGGTTCTCCTCAATAATGCCGCAGGTTTTGGCGTGACGCATATAGTTCCACATATGCTCGGACGCATACTGGTTCTTGGTTACCTTGTCAACAACGATGCCGTAGCCGGTCTCCTCACAGGCCATCTTCGCCAGAGGAATCCGCATCTTGGATACCGCCATGGCGGCCTTTTCGCAAATGGTATCCACCTGTTCCTGCGTAAAGGTGGCGTATTGCTCCTGAGAAGCGCGAATGATGGGCAGAGCCTGCTCGAACGATTCAACTGAGTTGATCAATAATGCGTTTGCCATATATATGCCTCTCTTTCCAATTTGTGATTAGTTTTTGCCGTAAATTTTGAAAACCGGGCTGCCGCGCTGTCTCCTTTCTTTTTCAACTTAAAGCAACACCGCACAGAAGGAGCCGTGCGAATGTGGCCATGATGCAGTAGAATAGAAGCATGAATAAACAAATTGGTTTTCCGGTTACGTACGAACGAAGAGGAAGTTCTCACACAGATCGAACGCCTCGCGCCATAATTCCGGTTATGCGGCCTTTTGCAGAAAACCAACGCATCAATATGTACCTCATTGGCGTTCTGCACCTCTTGGTTTTGCTTCATCAGCTGACGCGCATTCTCATTCAGCGGCTTATTGCGGCGGACCCGATACGCACAAATGCCGGGTCTCCGTATTTTTTCCACTTCTAAAGCCAGTCCACAGCGAGCAATACGGAATCCCCAACTGTTCCGCACCTGCCTCTCGTCAACCACTCGTCGGATCGCTGACTGCTTCTTCGTTAAATCTTTATCCAACACAAGCCATGATAGCTAAGATTTTAAAAAAATTCTAACTCAAAATTTATATATTACTCCAAAATTTATTGCTGAAAATAATAATTTCTTATGGAAAATGATAATGTGTACTAATTTGCGCAAATTGTTGCGCAAATTGCAAAAAGAAAGACAAGGTTTACAGATCTCTTTAGAATGAAGTTTCCACACCACCATTCTGAAAGGAGACTGCAAACCATGTCCGAAAAAACTGTACAGTTCTGCAGCATTTGTACTTATAGGACAAAAATATGCCAAATTAATTGTACACTAGCATTTGAAATCATCTTAGAATATAATTGTATGATCTATTTACTATATTTCAAGATTCATATATTTTGGAAAAAACCGTGTTGAGATAAAAACGAGCAGGATACTCCTGGACAATGGCAGGAGTTCGGCCAGTAACTTCAAGGGAGAGATCAATGAAAAACTGCCTGAAAGCGGAACTTCCGCAGTGACGTGGCGCTGTGATCTCTCAATTGCCTGAGACTGGGTAGAAGGAAAGGCTATAGATAAAGGCTGATCAGCGGATGCCGTCTTCGTCTTGTTTGCCGCACCGGCCGGGAAGTTTCTGCTTCTTCTCCGGCCAGGGCAATGATTCTGTTCGCAGTATTTGGAAGCCTGTTGGTTGCCGGAATTGTTGGCCTGAATAACCAAAAAGGCCTCTAAAAATTATGGGAGGTAATTCTATGTGGGAAAAGTGCAAGGAACAGCAAGAGTATATTGTTGCAATGCGGCGGGAACTGCATGAGGTTCCCGAAATTGGTACGCATCTGCCGGAAACCCAGGCGGTGATTGTCCGAGAGCTGGACCGTATGGGCATCTCCTACCGGAAAAACGGGAAGGACTCCGGGGTTGTCGGAGAAGTTCGGGGGGGACAGCCCGGAAAGACCATCCTGCTGCGGGCGGACATCGACGGACTTCCCATTCCGGAGGCAACCGGGGTGCCCTATACTTCCCGGCATGAAAACTGCATGCATGCCTGCGGCCATGACGCGCATGGGGCCATGCTGCTGGGTGCGCTGAAGGTTTTGCAGGAGAACCGGGAGAATCTGAAGGGTGCGGTCCGATTCGTTTTCCAAACCGGTGAAGAAATCTGCAGAGGCGCCAAAATTGCCATTGAAGAGGGCGCTCTAAACGGTGTGGACAGTGTATTCGGCCTTCATATTGGCTCCATCGCCGGAACGGAAATCCCGGCCGGAACACTTGTGGTAACCCCGGGCTGCTGCATGGCGTCGTTCGATCGCTTTATCCTGCGCATTCATGGTGTCGGCTGCCACGGCTCCACACCGGAAAAGGGGATTGATCCGATTACCATTGCCAGCAATATTATCCTGTCCCTGCAGGAGATTCTGGCCAGGGAGATACCCACGTTAAAGCCCGCCGTACTGACCGTCGGCAAAATTTCCGGCGGCTTTGCGTATAACGTTATGCCCGGTGAGGTGTTGATCGAGGGGACGACCCGCGCGCTGGAGGACAGCGTGCGAAAGCAGCTGGCACAGCGGATCGGTGAGATATCCAAGGGGATTGCGGAATCCTTCCGCGGCACCTGCGAGTGTGAGATGGACTGGGGTGCGCCTCCGGTCGTGAACGATCCCGACATGGCGGAACTGGCGGGAAATGCCGCCCAAAAGGCCCTGGGAAAGGATCGTGTGATTACATCCATGCCCGCACCCATTATGGGCGGCGAAGACTTTGCCTATTATCTGAGCCAAAAACCAGGCGCGTTTATGTTCCTGAGTTCTGCAAATGCTGAAAAGCATACCAACGGACCCCATCATAATGCTCACTTTAATATTGATGAAGATGTGTTATATATGGGAAGTGCGGCCTATGTTTCTCTTGCGGAGGATTTCCTGAATTCTGGAACATGATTTGCAATACGCACTCACTTTACAGTGTAACAGAAAATCATGGAACGCCTGCGGGAAGCCGAATAAGGCGGGAAATGGCCCCTGTGTTTGACGAATTGGGTTTGACGAATTCCGGTAGAAGGACTTGAATTCAGACAATTCCTATGGCAAAATAGGAATAAGACAGGAGGCGTGAAGCAATGAGAATATCCACCAAAGGTCGTTACGCTCTGCGGCTGATGATTGATCTGGCCCAACAGCAGGGGGATGTGTTGGTGTCGTTGAAGGATGTGGCGGAGCGGCAGACCATTTCCGTGAAATATCTGGAGCAGATTGTGGGGCTGCTGAGCAAGGCGGGGTTTCTGCGCAGCGGACGGGGCCCCCAGGGCGGCTATCGGCTGGCAAAGCGCCCGGAGGAGTACACCGTGGGCTCAATCCTCCGGCTGACGGAGGGAAATCTTGCTCCTGTGGTTTGCCTGGAGGATGGGGAGAACCGCTGCGAGCGCTGTGACCGCTGCCCCACACTGGACTTTTGGACCGGGCTGTACGGGGTCATCAATGAGTATATCGACCGGTTTACCCTGGCGGATCTGGTGCGGACTGAGCGGGAAAAGGCCGAACTGTTCCGGGAAAAATAGACCGGACAGGCCCGCTGTATTGCCGCCGCTCCGCAAAGCGGCGGCAATACAGCCTCGGCCTCAGTTCCGGTTCCGGCGGGAGCGCCGTTCGCTGTTGGCCTCGCAGTAACGCGCAGTCTATTTGGAAATCGGCGGGATGAATCAAAAAAAGCCTGTCCAAAGTGGGTTATTTATCATACATACTTGACAAGTGGGAAAAGCTGTGTTATATCATACTTATCAGATATGATATAAGGGAGTTGAGCTTATGTTTGTATATGCCGACAACGCCGCTACCACGGCGGTCAGCCAAACGGCCATCGATGCCATGCTGCCCTGCCTGAAGGAATATTACGGGAATCCCTCCAGTTTGCACACGCCGGGGCAATTGGCCGCGGAGAAGCTGACGGAGGCCCGGATGATTTTCGCCCGGAACCTGAACGCCGCACTGGGGGAGATCACCTTCACTTCCGGCGGAAGCGAGGCGGACAACCAGGCGCTGGTGAGCGCCGCCGCCATCGGGGCCCGTCAGGGCAAGAAGCACATCATTTCCACACAGTTTGAGCACCATGCCATTCTCCACACCTTGAAAAATCTGGAAAAACAGGGCTATGAGGTGACGCTGTTGGATATCCCGCCCGACGGTGTGGTGACGGCAGAGCAGGTGAAGGCCGCTCTCCGTCCGGACACCGCACTGGTGACGGTGATGTTCGCCAACAATGAGATCGGTACTGTCCAGCCCATTGCCGAGATCGGTGCGGTATGTAAGGAAGCCGGCGTTCTATTCCACACCGATGCCGTGCAGGCTGCGGGCCATCTGCACATCGACGTGCAGGCCATGCACATTGACATGCTGTCCCTTTCCGCTCACAAGTTCCATGGGCCCAAGGGTATCGGCGTTCTGTACGCCCGCAAGGGTATCCCCCTGGTGAATATCATCGAGGGCGGTGCGCAGGAACGGGGCAAACGGGCCGGAACCGAGAATCTGCCCGGCATCTGCGGGGCGGCTGCGGCCTTTGACGAGGCCTGCGTGAATATCGATCGGAACGCAGCCTATCTGATTCCGCTTCGGGACCGACTCATCAGCGGGCTGACGCAGATTTCCCACAGCGTCCTCAACGGTGACCCCGTCCGTCGGCTGCCCGGCAATGTCCACCTGTGCTTCGAGGGGATTGAGGGCGAGTCCCTCCTCCTGCTGCTGGATCAGAAGGGGATCGCGGCCTCCTCCGGCAGCGCCTGCACCTCCGGCTCGCTGGACCCCAGCCATGTACTGCTGGCTCTGGGGCGGCCTCATGAGATTGCACACGGTTCGCTGCGGCTGACTTTCTCGGAAAACAACAAGCCGGAAGAAATCGAGTATATACTGTCGGAATTGCCCGGCATCATCAATTATCTGCGGGAAATGTCTCCGGTATGGGACGAGCTGGAACAAGGCCAGCGCCCGCACCTCATCTGAAAGGAGAGAAGTACGATGTTATACAGTGAAAAGGTAATGGACCACTTCCAGAACCCCCGGAATGTGGGCAAGATGGACAATGCAGACGGCATTGGAGAAGTGGGCAACGCCAAGTGCGGCGATATTATGCGGATGTATATTAAGGTGGATCCGGGCACCCAGACCATCTCGGACGTGAAGTTCAACACCTTCGGCTGCGGCAGCGCCATCGCCAGCAGCTCCATGGCCACGGAGATGATCAAGGGTAAGCCGATTGCCGAGGCGCTGCAGCTGTCCAACCGTGCGGTGGCGGAGGCGCTGGACGGTCTGCCAGCCCACAAGATGCACTGCTCAGTATTGGCGGAGGAAGCCGTCCGGGCCGCCGTCAAGGACTACTACGACAAGAACGGAATCGCCTACGGCGACGAGCTGAAGGCCTGTCAGGGCCACTGTGAGACCTGCGGACATTCCTGAGCAAGAAAGAGGGAGCAGACCAACGGTCTGCTCCCTCTTTCTTGCGCTTATAGAGGCTCCTTTGTCTTTGACCGGGGAGTGGAGCCGGGGCGAAGCTTTCGCCACAATATGATGGGCGCCCAGTCGGCCGCTCGGCGGTCAGAGGGCGGATAACAGTCGGCATAGAGAATTTCATAGCTCTTTCGATTCCGTTCATTGTCCGGGCACATCCGTTTGATCTCCGCTGCAAAAGCCAGAACCAAACCCAGCAAAAAGCCCAAAAAAGATGCGGCGGGGGCGAAAAAGCCCACCAGAGCAGCCGCGGCGCATACCAGAATGCAGGTGACGGCAATGACCAGCCCAATGCGGTGATAGGCCCGCTGGACATTGAACTCCGGACACTCCTTCACATGCCGGCGAGTCAGCGGGACAGAGGAAAACATCGCCACCAGCGCCTGAATTCCCATGGCGGCCATCAGGACAAAGCCTATTGCGACAAAGCCGAGAAACTCTGCTATTGTTGCGATTGTCATAAAACGCCCCCTTTATGTGGTTGAGAATTGTGAATAGTATACACGCTTCCCCGTCAAATGGCAAGAAAACAAATACAAAGACCGAACAAAGGCTGCATTTGCCCGCTCCGGAACGAAAAAAACGCCGTCCATGTACCAAAGATTGATTTCTTAAAAAATATTGGTTAGACATGCGGGTTCAAGTTATTTTAAGCATGGCCCCTTATGATACCCACAGTAAGGAGTGGAATGAAACAATGGAAAAAACGCTTCAAAAAACGTTCAGGAGCCTTGGCACTGTAAATACCATTGCGATTCCAAACGGCGGCAATCCCATGGCTCTCCGGGAGGCTGAACGGCGTGTGCTGGAGCTGGACGACAGGCTCTCGGTTTTCAAGGAAAGCAGTGAGATCTCCCGCATCAACAGGGCGGCCGGACTGGAGCCTGTCAAGGTGCATTCCGACACACTGGATCTAATCCGTACAGCGCTTCGCTTTTCCGAGCTTTCGGAGGGAACTTTTGATATCTCAGCGCGCCCGATGGTGGACCTGTGGGGAATCGGGAAAAAGGGGGAGCAGCTTCCTACGCCCCGGGAAATTGCCGAAGTGAATCCGCTGGTGGAGTTCAGAGACATTCTTCCAAATGAAGTATCCGGCACGGTTATGCTGCGCAGACCCGGCCAAGCCCTTGATCTGGGCGGGATTGCCAAGGGCTACGCTGCCGATGAAGTCCGGCGGATTTTATCAGAGCATGGAGTCAAAGATGCGCTCATCAATCTGGGCGGAACGGTCATCGTAATGGGCGCTCCGCGCATGATCGGAATTCAGAACCCAAAAAAGGATATCGGTGTTCCGATGGGCCGGGTGCGCGTTTCAAACCGTGCTCTGGTTACCTCGGGTTCGTATGAGCAGTATTTCATGCGGGATGGAGTGCGGTATCATCATATCATCGATCCGCGCACCGGGTTTCCGGCACAGTCAGGATTGCTGGGCGTTACGCTGATCGGAGAATCCGCTATGGAGCTGGATGCGCTCAGCACCGCCGTCTTCATTCTCGGAATGGAACGGGGCCTGCGGCTGCTTGAGCCGCGGGGCATCCAGGCGGTTTTTATTACAGAGGCGCTGGACGTTTTTACGACGCCGGCGCTTAAAGATGAATTTTCTATTTTGAATCAATGAGGTTTTTATGAACGTAAAAGGCAAAAAAGTAACATACCTGCAAGTGATTCGCCGTGTTATTCAGCTTGCTGCTTTCCTCCTTTTTCCCGGTCTTTTTATCTCCGCGTTTTCAGCGATGAAAGAGCTTTATCTTGCGCTCATCAAGGGAAGCTTCAGCTTTTCTGCCCTGGCGCAGCCGCTGCTTCTGCTGATCGCAATTTTCCCGATTACAATCCTATGGGGACGCTTTTTCTGCGGATACCTCTGCTCCTTCGGCTCTATGGGGGATCTTCTCTGGGCGATTTCCAGAAAAATCATCAAGAAACCGATGAAGGTTCCTGAAAAGGCCGACCGCCTTCTGAAACTGGTAAAATACCTGCTGTTGCTGCTGATCGTGATCTTCCTCTGGACGCTGGCCATCCCCGTGGACAGCACCATGAATCCGTGGACTATCTTCGGAATATACGCATCCGTCAGCGGCTGGTCCTCTCTCAATTATCTTTTGACCGGCGGCGCCGCTTTGCTGCTCCTGATTATGATTGGGTCCATGCTGATCGAGCGCTTTTTCTGCCGGTACCTCTGCCCGCTGGGCGCGACCTTCGCGCTGGTTTCCCGATTCCGCCGGTTCCGGATCAAAAAGCCCCGGGAAAAATGCGGAGAATGCCGGCTGTGCACCTGGAAGTGCAGCATGGGGATTCCCTTGACCCGGTGCGATGTGATTACCTCCGGCGAGTGCATTGACTGCTTCGCCTGTGTTGATGTCTGCCCGCGCCACAATGCCAAGGCGGCACCCGCTCCCGCAGTGGCGGCCGCCATGTCTGTCGCCGCCATGACCGGGTTGTATTATGCCGGTAATCTGCTGTCAAAGAATCTGTCCGACGGTACGGCCTCCTCTGCGGTGATCACCCAGTCCTCCTCCGCAGGGCAGTATCAGGACGGCGTATACACCGGAAGCGGCGCCGGATTTAAAGGGACGACCACGGTGCAGGTTACCGTTGAGAATGGAACCATCAGCGATATCTCCGTCGTATCCACAGGGGACGACGACGAGTTTTTCAGCCGTGCAAAAAATACGATCATCAGCAGCATTCTCGCGCTCCAATCCACGAAGGTGGACACGGTAACCGGCGCCACCTTCAGCAGCAACGGAATCATTGAGGCGGTGGAAAACGCGCTGGGTACGACGGACGGAAACACCTCCTCCCAGGAAGACACTGCAAATTCGGGCAGCGCGGATGAGGAGAACTCCGACAGCTCCGCCGGCTCGGAGACGCAGGAGGTCAGCGGCCTTGCGGACGGAGTCTACAGCGGAACGGGAACCGGCTTTCGCGGTACTACCGCCGTGTCTGTTACCGTCACGGATGGGCGAATTGAGGATATTACCATTGAATCTTACACGGATGATGAGCAGTATTTCAATCGGGCGGAAAGCGGCGTAATCGCCAACATTCTCAATCAGCAGAGCATCAGCGTGGACACGGTGAGCGGCGCAACCTTCAGCAGCAACGGGATCATTGAGGCGGTGGCCAACGCGCTGGGACTTACCTATGAAAACCCAAACAGTACGCAAACCGAGCAGGGACACGGGGGAGCCTCCGGCGGCCCGCGGAATCATCAGGGATAGAATACCGCCGGATTTACAAATCGACATCCTTCGATGCACCCCTCCACGCAAAAAATCAGGAGCTTCACTGGCTCCTGATTTTTTGCTCCTGATGATATTTTTTCTCCTGTATGCTACCACAGAGGGACCCCGCGCACCGGGGCGGAACAGATCGTGACCGCAATCGTGTTGGCGGACAGCGTGACAGCGCCGTTTCTGGCCAGTACCCGCCCGTTTACCGTGACACTCGAATTTACCGTAATTGACGTCAGAGCAAGGATGCTTCCCTGAAAGGAAGACCCTGTTCCAAGTGTCGCCGAGCTTCCTACCTGCCAAAACACGCCGCATGCAAGGGCACCGTTGACCAGAACCACGCCGCTGCCTGATGCTGTTATGAGTGTGGAGGCGGTTTGAAATATGAAAACGGGATTGCTGACGCCATTTCCGTCGAGAGTGAGAGTCCCCGTTATCTGGAAAGTGCCGTCGGCTGAAGCATAAACACCGGGAGTCAGAACCGTTCCGCCAAGTTCGGTCGGGATGATAACGGGCGTTCGTCCCGCGGCATCGTTATAAGCTGTGACCAGATCGGTCTTTGCCGATTGCGTAACAGCATCACCCATATGATTTGTCCCGAAAATTGTGACAGTTCCAAAGCCGGTTTCTGTTGTAGTTGGAAACGTCCCAACGTCCCCGGTCATGGTGGTCGAACCGGTGTTGGTGATCCCGGAGCCGGACAGAACCGCAAACTGGGTGGCCGTTCCAAGGTTTACGAGTGGTTGCGCCATAGTAGAAACACTTCCTTCCTCTCTATCATATCAGGCCTGCAAATTAATGTTACCATCTAAACCATTGGGTTTGTTTACGGGGATTTTGCAGACTGCCCTTCTTGTTGATCCTCAAAAACCGGACTGAAAGGATATCCAATAAAAAACGCTGCCCGAAAAGCAATTTTCGGACAGCGTGTGACTGCGCATTCTCTGCCGCGGAGGAATGTTTGGATTCGATCCTGAAAGCCCTATGGATTCTGACGCGAAAGCGGGAGGCGCAGGATGTGCATGTCGAACCATGCAGGCTTACCGCAAAAACAATCCCCCGCAATCCCGGAACGTATGCTGCGCAGACTCGCTATCTGTTTTCCCGATAGCCCAGCGCGGCGGAGATCTGCAATGCGGTCTCCTGCGTCAGAAGGATGGCCTCCTGAAATTCCCGGGACTCGATTCTGCGGAACATGCCGACGATTCCGATGGCGTATCGGACCTGCCCCGAAATGTCGCGGATGGGTGCGGATACCGACCGAAGACCAATTTTGTACTCACCGTTTTCCAGGGCATAGTTCTGCTGACGGACTGAGGCCAGCTCCTGCTTCAGGTCCTGCCAGCCCACCAGTGTATGAGGCGTATAGGAGGGGAGCGGTTTGAGCTTCAAAACCCGCATGGACTCGGCCTCCGGCATGGCCGCGAGAAAGACCTTCCCCTGGGAGGTGCAGTGAATGGGCAGCCTCGTTCCCACCTCAGAGACCACACGCAGGCCCGCCCGGCTCTGCACCTGATCGATGGTGATGACCTCGGTCCGGTTCAGAACGGATAAAAAAACGGACTCACCCGTTTTCTGTGCCAGATGCTGCAGATACGGCTTGGAAAGCTCGGAGATGCTCCAGCACCCGCTGACGGAGCAACCGTACTCAAACAGCCGAATCCCCAGACCGTAGCGCCCGTCGGGCTGTTGTTCGATGACAGAGGACTCCCGCATGGTGGAAAGCAGGCCGTACACCGTGCTTTTTGGCCAGCCTGCCCGGGCACTCAGTTCCGCCAGACTGAGCGGGACTTTGACTTCGGACAGAATATCCAGAAGCCGGAACGCCTTGGCAACGGATAGGATCGGCTTGTTTTCCTGGGGCATAACCTGTCCCTCCCCTCAAATATTCCTGTATTATAACAAACTTGCCGCCGGCTTGCAACGGGTGTTCGACGATAAAGAGTGGGAATTCGACATTGGCGAACGATGTGCGCCAAAAGCGGATAGACAGGGCCAGCCGGGTGAAGACAAAAGAAAGCTTGCAGGCCCCGGCCTGCAAGCTTTCTTTTGATCCGTTAGCGATTCAATGCACCGAACCCCCGTTTTCACGCGATGGTCAACATCCGCATCACGGCGTCGGTCAGAAATTCCAAGTCTTTTCTGCCGGTGTTCTGAAGCGCTTCAAACGTGGTGATGTTCTGGATGGCGCTGAAAATGGCGGTGATACCGCAGGCATAGAGATCTTCGGCGTTTTTGCCTGCGGAGCCGCACAGCGCGATGCAGGGGACACCGGCCCGCCTGCATCGCTGTCCCACGCCCATGGGAACCTTTCCGTGGGCGCTCTGCCAGTCGATGCGCCCCTCCCCGGTAAACACCATGTCCGCGTCCCGCACCAGTTCGTCGAAGTTCACCGCGTCCAGCAGCAGCTCGATCCCCGGCTTGAGGGTCCCACCCAGCAGCCGCAGAACGGCAGTACCCATTCCGCCGGCGGCTCCCGCGCCGGGTTCTTCCGCTCCGGAGGTTCCGTAGTGCTCCGTGAGTACCTGCGCAAACCGGGACATCCCGGATTCCAGCTGTTCCAGCATGGCCTCGTCTGCCCCCTTCTGTGGGCCAAACGTATAGGTGGCGCCCGTGGGGCCCAGCAGCGGATTATTTACGTCGCAGGCAGCTGAGATCTCCAGCTCCGGCAAATGCTCCGGCTCCTGAATACCGCAAATTTTACCCAGATTGACAGCGGATGGGTCCAAGGGGCGGCCGTCTGCCCCCAGAAACTGAAAGCCCAGCGCGGCGGCCATGCCGATTCCGCAGTCGTTGGTGGCGCTGCCGCCCAATCCCAACAGAACCTTTCGTACGCCCCGGGCTGCCGCGTCCAGCAGCAGCTGCCCCACGCCGAAGGTGGACGCGCGGAGGGGGTCGGGCCTTCCCGCCGCCAGAGGAAGTCCCGCCGCTGCAGCCATCTCCATGACGGCGCTGCCGTCCGGAAGAAGGCCATAGACGGCATCTACCGTTCCGCCCAGAGGGCCGGTGACGGGAACGGCAATCCGCCGCCCCCCGATAACGTTCAAAAACGACTGCACCATTCCCTCTCCGCCGTCGGACATGGGGATGGAGTGAATCTGCGCGTCGGGCATATATTTCCGGATGACGGCAGCCTGAATTTCGCAGACCTCAGCGGCGCTCAGCGTCCCTTTGAAGGAGTCCGGCGCCAAAATAAACTTTTTCACCCAAAGCCCCCTTTACCGCGGGACGAGCCGCGGCGCTGGCTGTTTCCCGGCGGGCGACGTCTCCGAAGGGGACAGCTCCCGTTGGTATCGAACTTCTGCAGTCACGGGTTCACGACATTGACCGGGCTTCCGGCCAGAAACGCCCTGGCGTTCTCCACCGCGCAGTCCATGATGCGTTGGCGGCTCTCCTTGGGTGCCCAGGAGATATGGGGCGTGATGATGCAGTTTTTGGCCTTCAGCAGGGGGTTGTCGCCCCGAATCGGCTCGGTGGAAACCACGTCCACGCCTGCCGCGGCAACTTTTCCGGAATTCAGGGCGTCCGCCAGATCCTGCTCCACCACCAGGGGACCGCGGCTGTTGTTCAGCAGAATGACCCCGTCCTTCATTTTGGCAATGGTATCCCGGTTGATCATGCCCTGGGTGGCAGGGAACAGCGGGCAGTGCAGCGCGATGATGTCGGAAGAGGCCAGCAGGGTGTCCAGATCCACATAGTCGGCAATGGCTTTGCCGGAGTCGCTGGGATTGGAGTCAAATGCCAGAACCTTCATGCCCAGTGCCTTGGCGATTTTTCCTGTGGTCTGGCCGATGCGTCCGAAGCCGACAATGCCCATGGTCTTCCCGTCCAGTTCAATCAGAGGAAAATCCCAGTAGCACCAGTCCGCGTTCTTTTCCCAATTGCCGGCATGAACAGACTCGTTGTGATGACCGATATGGTGGCAGATTTCCAGCAGCAGCGCAATGGCAAACTGCCCCACGGAGGCGGTGCCGTAGGTCGGTACGTTCGTCACGGGGATGCCCTTTTCCCGGGCATACTGGCAGTCCACCACGTTATAGCCGGTTGACAGCAGGCTGATAAACTTCACATTAGGGCAGGCGTCCAGCACCCTCCTTGTGATGGGAGTCTTGTTGGTGTAAACAATCTCCGCGTCACCGATCCTTGCAATGGCCGCGTCCTCATCCGCCAGCGAGGTCCGATCATAGACGGTGAGCTCCCCCAGCTTTTCCAATTCAGACCAGCTCAGATCACCCGGATTCTCCGTATAACCATCCAAAACCACAATTTTCATTGAGTATGCCTCCTCTTTTAGATAATGATTGACAGAATCTTCATGTTGCCGATATTATAACCCATCGAATATTGTTTTGAAAACAAAAAATAAAACAGTATTATGGACCTGCGAACAAACAAGAGGGATTTTGTGTTTGCTTCGTCCGAAAATGCACAGCGGATTGCATACGAGATGAAGGACACCATCCTCCAGAAACACCCGCCCAGGTGGGCGTTTTGGAAGCGTCCTGAAGCGGATGACTGAGATTCTGATGAAGAGCGCATGGAAAGCGCAGGAAAATCAACCGGCTCTTGCAAAGGGCTGTTTATGGAAAACCGGCTCTATTCTGACACACTGGATGTATCGGAGCTGAAGGTGCGGTGCGGAGTTCTGGGCTTAGATGTCTCATTGCCCCGCACGGTAATTGTCCTGCATGAATTCTCTCCGTCTGCCGTACGGCGGCTGACCAACCAAGACCGCCAGCCGGGTGGCTTTGCTGCATCGGGATTTACCGGTCTGTGTTTTCACCGCGAAAATGTCGTACAAGAACATTGAAACCCGCTCTACCATTGAGGACGAGCAGGAGAGGGACATGACCTTCCTGGGCTTTCTCACGCTCTTCGACCCGCTGAAGGAGGGCATCGTCCAGACCGTCGGCGAACTTCGGGATCTTGGCATCGCACTGAAAATCATCACGGGTGACAGCCAGTACATTGCGGCCAGCATCGTGGCGCAGATGGGGCCGGAAAACAATAAAATCCTAACCGGGCCGGAGATACATCAGCTCAGTGACGGCGCCCTGCTGAAGCAGGTGGGAGAGGTCTCCGTATTCGCGGAGGTGGAGCCCAACGAGAAGGAACGGATTATCATTGCTCTCAAAAAAGCGGGCTACATCGTGGGCTATATGGGAGACGGCATCAACGACGCCTCCGCGCTTCACGCCGCGGACGTCAGCATCTCGGTGGACAGCGCGGCGGACGTGGCCAAGGAAGCGGCGGACATCGTCCTGCTGGACAAGGATCTTGCCGTTCTAGAAAAACGGCGTGAAGGCGGGGCCGGTGACCTTTGCCAACACAATGAAATATGTGTTCATGGCGACCAGCGCCAATTTCGGCAACATGTTCAGCATGGCCGGGACCTCCCTGTTTCTACCCTTCCTGCCGCTGCTGCCAAAGCAGATCCTGCTGACCAATCTGCTGACGGATTTCCCGGAGATGACCATTGCCACGGACGCCGTGGACGCGGAAATGATCACCCGCCCGAGACGGTGGAACATCGCGTTCATCCGCAAATTCATGATGACCTTCGGCATCCTCAGCTCGGTGTTCGACTTCCTCACCTTCGGCGTACTGCTGCTGATCTTCCACGCCTCAGACGTTCAATTCCGGACGGGCTGGTTCATGGAATCGGTGGTTTCCGCCACCCTGATTGTTCTGGTCATCCGTAGCAGGCGGCCGTTTTTCAGGAGCAGGCCGGGAAAATACCTGTCCATCGCCACCGTCTGCGTGGCCGCGGCGGCACTGATCCTGCCCTATACGCCCCTGGCGGGGCTGATGGGCTTTGCCAGCCTTCCCGTCCGGATGCTGCCGGCCATCTTCGGGGTCATCGCACTCTACATCCTGTCCGCCGAGATCGGAAAGCGGTATTTCTATAAGCTTGTGAAAGACTGAAGCCTCCGCTGCCGGGGAAGTGGAGAAAACGGAAACGTCCGGGAATTGGTGACAATTCCCGGACGATTTATTGGAGTGTAAGGGAGTCGCAGGATTTTTGCGGGAGTTCAACCTCCGGCATCAGCTCCCTGCTGACCACCGACAGCATTTCCTCCAGCTTGGCGCAGTCCTCCGGGGAAAACCGCTGCGCAATCCGATCCATAACCTCAGACATATAGACGGTGCTGATGTTGTAGTAGTCCATATATTTCTGGGTGATCTCCAGATGATACTCCCGGTGATCCTCCGGCGAGCGCACCTTGTTGACGTAGCCCTTCTTGATCAGGCTGTTGACCTTATAGGCCGCGTTGGGCGGGGAGATCCGCATGAACGAGGCAAATTCGTTGATGGTGGGCATGCCCAGCGCCTGAATCGTCTCCATGCAGAAGGTCTCCACCGTGGTCAGACTGGCCTCCCGGTCCTGAAAGCGCCGGAAAATCTCCTGATAAAAATGGAGCTTGAATTTGGTATATACCTCAAAAAATGCCTGTTTCAGCATGAGCCGTACCCCCTGTGATCCGTATTTCTTACATTATAACAATTCGGGGGGGAAACGGCAACCTCATTCCGTGCCCAGGGCAAACGTCAGTTCGGCTGTGGCAACAACTCTGCCCGCCACGGTGGCCTTTGCCTGCCCGATTCCCACCGGGCCGCGCTGCCGGGTCAGCACGCACTCCAGCTCCAGCACGTCCCCGGGCGTGACTTGAGCTTTGAACCGGGCGTTCCGGATTCCGCCGAAAAATGCCAGCTTTCCCCGGTTCTCCGGCACGGACAGCAGGGCCACCGCGCCCACCTGAGCCATGGCCTCGATGATCAGCACCCCCGGCATCACGTGCTTCTGGGGAAAATGACCGCAGAAATGCGGCTCCCCAACGCTGACGCATTTGATGCCTCTGGCCCATTTCCCCGCCTCTCCGTCCGTGATGCGGTCCACCAGTGCAAAGGGGTAGCGGTGGGGCAGGATCTCCCCGATCTGATCGGAATTCAGCTGCAGCATGGTTTCAACCCTCCCAATATTTCAGCAGGATACTGCCGTTGTGGCCCCCGAACCCCAGCGAGTTGGACAGCACAAAGCGCAGGGGCTGTTTCCGGCCCTGATTGGGCACGATGTCCAGATCGCAGGCGGGATCCGGCTCCCGATAGTGGATGGTGGCGGGGATAAAACCGTCCCGCAGCGCCAGGGCGGAGAAGATGGCCTCCACCGCGCCGGCGGCCGCCATCATGTGGCCGGTCATGGACTTGGTGGAGCTGACGGCCAGCCGACGGGCGTGCTCCCCGAACACCGTTTTGACCGCGGCGGTCTCCCCGGCGTCGTTGAGCGGGGTGGAGGTGCCGTGGGCATTGATGTAGTCCACCTCCTCCGGCGCCGCGCCGCCGTCCGCCAGGGCGGCGGCCATGGCTTTGGCGCCGCCGCTGCCATCAGGGCGGGGGGCGGTCATGTGATAGGCGTCGCAGGTGGCGCCGTAGCCAACCACCTCGGCGTAGATCCGGGCGCCCCGCGCCTGCGCGCGGCCCAGCTCCTCCAGCAGGAGAATGCCGGCGCCCTCCCCCATGACAAAGCCGCTGCGCCGGGCGTCGAAGGGGATGGAGGCGCAGTTCGGGTCAGCCACGATGGACAGCGCTTTCATGGAGGTAAAGCCGCCCATGGCCAGCGGGGTGACGGAAGCCTCGGTGCCGCCGCAGAGGACCGCATCGGCATAGCCGTCCCGAATGGCGCGGAATGCATCGCCCACGGCGTAGGTACCCCCGGCACAGGCCGCAACCGGACAGGAGCACGGTCCCCGGAAGCCGGCGACGATGGCAACCTGCCCGGCGGCCATGTTGCTGATGGACATGGGAATGTAGAAGGGGGAGACCCGGTCAAATCCCTTTGCTAACCCCCGGCTGTGCTCCTCCTCCGTGACATTCAGCGCGCCGATGCCGCTGGAGACGATCACGCCGCAGCGGTCCGGGTCCGCCTGCTCCAAAGAGAAGCCTGCGTCCGCCAGCGCCTCCCGGGCCGCGATCAGAGCGAACTGGGTAAACCGGGCCAGCGTCTTGGCTTCCCGTTTGTCAAAAAAGTCCTCCGCCCGGTAATCTTTTACCTCAGCAGCCAGCGTGACCTTCAGCCCGGCGGTGTCGTAGGCAGTGATGGGCGCCACGCCGCACGCACCGCTCCGCACGGCGTTCCAGCTCTCGGGGGCGGTGTGACCAATGGGGGTGACGGCGCCCATGCCGGTGATGACAACTCGTCTTTTTTTCATCATAAATTCTCCTCTGTACCGGAGCGCCCGGCGAAAAATTCGGGTCGCCGCGATGTGTTCCGCGTTTGGATTTGCCGGGGCAGCGCTCCGTGGTGTCACATGCTCATGCCGCCGTCCACCGCCAAAACCTGGCCGGTGATATAGCCTGCCTCGTCGCTGACCAGAAAGGCCACGGCCCGGGCTACGTCCTCGGCCTGTCCCAGATGGCCCATGGGGATGGTAGGAAGCAGGGCGGATCTGGCCGGCTCCGGCAGAGCGGCGGTCATATCGGTTTCTATGAAGCCGGGAGCCACCGCGTTGACGGTGACGCCCCGGGTGGCCAGTTCCTTGGCCAGGGACTTGGTCATGCCGATCAGCCCCGCCTTGCTGGCGGCGTAATTCACCTGCCCCACGTTGCCGTGAAGCCCCACCACGGAGCTGAGATTCACGATACGGCCGAAGCGCTGGCGCATCATAATCCGGGAGACGGCCTTCATGCACAGGAACGCGCCCCGCAGGTTGGTCTCAATGACCGCATCGAAATCACTCTCCCGCATAGTCATCAGCAGACTATCCCGGGTGATGCCCGCGTTGTTCACCAGAATGTCAATCCGGCCGAATTCCCGGACGGCGGTGTCCATCAGGGTCTTGACGGCTTCGCTGTCCGCCGCGCTGCCGCGGACGGGTACGGCTCTGCCGCCCAGCGCGATCACGGCGGCGGCTGTTTTCTGCGCCGCATCGTCGTTGGCGGCGTAGGAGAACACGATGTTCGCGCCGCCGGCCGCCAGTTCCAGGCACACGGCGCGGCCGATTCCCCGGCTTCCGCCAGTGACCACGGCGGTCTTCCCAGTAAACCTCATTTGCATTCCATTCCTTTCAGCAGTTCCGGCAGGAGCATTGCCTCCTCCGCCGTCTCCACGGCGAACACTGGAAGCTCCGGTACCGTTTTGCGCACAAAGCCCGAGAGGGCCCGGCCCGGGCCGATTTCCACCACGGCGTCCACCCCAAGCTCCGCCATGCGGCGGATGCAGTCCTCCAGATAAACGCTGCTGTACACCTGCCGTTCCAGCAGGCCGGGGATGGTGTCCCCCGGCCCCATCTCCCGGCCCAGGCAGTTGAACAGCACAGGAATGACGGGGGGTTCAAAGGAGACGGATTGAAAATACTCCCGCAGAGCGTCTCCGGCAGATTGCAGCAGGGAGGTGTGGAACGGGCCGCTGACCTTCAGAGGCAGACAGCGTCTGGCGCCCCGTTCCCGGGCCAGCTCTGCCGCCCGGCTTACCGCGGCGGATTCTCCGCCGATGACGACCTGACCAGGGCAGTTATAGTTGCACAGCTCCGCTGTGCCCAGTGCCGATACCTCCGCGCAGACCTGCGCCAGCGCGTCCCGATCCAGACCCAGAACGGCCACCATGGCGCAGTCCACGCCCAGGGCGGCCTTCGCCATGGCTTGGCCGCGGAACGCGGCGGTGCGGATCGCGGTCTGGGCGTCCCACACTCCGGCAGCGTGGAGGGCGGAGTATTCCCCCAGCGACAGACCCGCCGCCACGGCGGGGACGATTCCCAATTGGCGCAGAACGGCCGTTAGCCCGGCGGCAAAGGCCACCATGCAGGGCTGGGTAAATTCTGTCTGATTCAAAACGCCGTCCGGGTCCGAAAAGCAGACGGACTTCAGGTCGAAGCCCGCTTCCGCTCCGTCGAACACCGCCCGGAAGGCGGGAAACGCCGCGTACAGATCCGCACCCATGCCGGGGTGCTGGGTTCCCTGCCCGGCGTAGAGAAATCCAAGTCTCATTGTGTCGCCAGCTCCGTCAGCCGTGCCTGGGCACCGGCACACAGCTCCTCAAAAATCTGCCGAAGGGGTCTGATCTCGTGAAGCATCCCTGCTACCTGCCCGGCCATCAGGCTGCCGGCGTCGGTGTCTCCGTCAAAAACCGCCCGGCGGAGGGAACCCAGGGTATACTGCTCCAGCTCCTCCAGGGTGGCGCCCTGCTTTTCCAACGCCTGATACTTCCGGGCCATTTTGTTTTTCAGAATGCGTACCGGGGCGTTGATGCTGCGGCCGGTAACGGTGGTGTCACTGTCCTTGGCCCGCAGCAGCGCCAGCTTGTAATTTTCGTGAATGGGGCACTCCCGACTGACCAGCAGGCAGGTGCCGATCTGGGCGCCGCAGGCGCCCAGGGCAAAGGCTGCCGCCAGCTGACGGCCGTCGGCAATCCCCCCTGCCGCGATGACGGGAACACGCACCGCGTCCGCCACCTGGGGGACCAGCGCCATGGTGGTCATCTCGCCCACATGGCCGCCGGATTCCGTGCCCTCGGCGATGATGGCGTCCGCGCCCTGAGAGGCCAGACGTTTCGCCAGTACGGCGGCGGCTACCACGGGCAGTACCTTGACACCGGAGGCTTTCCACGCGGCAATGTACTTTCCGGGATTGCCCGCTCCGGTGGTGACCACCGGAACGCCCTCGTCGATGATGATCCGCGCCATCTCGTCACAGCAGGGATTCATCAGCATCAAATTGACGCCGAAGGGCTTGCTGGTGTTTTCCCGGCAGATCCGAATCTGCGTGCGCAGCTGCTCCGAGTCCCGCATGCCTCCGGTGGCGATGACGCCCAGCGCCCCGGCGTTGGAGCAGGCGGCGGCAAACTCCCCGGTGGCGATATTGGCCATGCCGCCCTGAATCAGGGGAAACTCCGTCCCCAGCAGTTCGTTTAATCTCATCATGCCCGTCTCCTTATGCAAATTCCACCAAGGCTCCGCCCCAGGTCAGTCCTCCGCCGAAGCCCACGCACAGCACGCGGCTGCCGGAGTGCACCTTCCCCAGATCCCACAGTTCACTCAGAACGATGGGGATGCTGGCGGCGGAGGTGTTGCCGTACTCGCTGATGTTTTTGTAATACTTTTGCTCCGGAATGTGATACTTCCGCACCGCCAAATCGATGATCCGGGCGTTGGCCTGGTGGAAGACAAAAAAGTCCACGTCCTCCGGGGTTCGATTTGCTTCCGCCAGCACCCGGTCGATACAGGCGGGCACCGCCTCCACGGCAAATTTGAACACCGCCTGTCCCTCCATGGAGATGAGGGACTCCCGTCCGGGGCCTACACCCCCCACATGGAGCACCCGGTCGTTTCCGTCGCAGCCCAGCTGGGCATGGATGGTCTCGCTGTCCGCACTGCACTCCACCACTGCAGCCCCCGCTCCGTCGCCGAAGAGGATGCAGGTGGAGCGGTCGGCCCAGTTGGTGATCCGGCTCAGCGTTTCGCAGCCGATCACCAGTCCAAATTTCCGGGGCGAGGCGTTCAGCAGGCACTCCATGGTGTGCAGAGCAAAGAGAAAACCGGTGCAGGCCGCGTTGAGGTCAAAACAGACGCTGTCCCCCGGAAGTCCCAGCTCCCGCTGGAGCCGGCAGGCGGCGGAGGGCACCAGAGAGTCCGCCGTCAGGGTCGCCACAATGCACGCGCCAATCTCATCCGGACGGATGCCGGCGTTTTCCAGCGCCTGCCGGGCGGATGCCACACACAGGTCGGTGTGGGTCTCCGTGGTCAGGTGGTGGCGCCGCTCGATGCCCGTGCGGCTGCGAATCCACTCCTCGTCGGTGTCCACAATGCGCGTCAGATCGGCGTTGGTTACAACTTTCCGGGGAATACAGCGGCCTGTGCCCAGAATTTTGATTCCGTTCATGGGTTCTCCTTCCGGGCAGGCGGCGTGCCCATCTGTCTGAATTTCTGATAGCGGGAGGCAGGGAGCGACCGGCGGTTTTGCCCGACAAGCTCCGTTAGATGGCGGTTCAGCGCGCGGTCCAGTGCGCGGTATGCCGTCTCCGGCGCGCGCTGCGCCCCGCCCTTGGGCTCCGGGACGATGCCGTCGATCACGCCCTGAGCCAGCAGGTCCGGGGCGGTGAGTTTCATCAGCTCGCAGGCCTCGGCGCTGCGGGCGGCGTCCTTCCATAAGATGGAGGCGAACCCCTCCGGGGACAGAATGGAGTACACGGCGTGTTCCAGCATCAGCACCCGGTCAGCCACCGCCAGCGCCAGTGCGCCGCCGCTGTTGCCCTCACCGGTGATCACGGCGATCACAGGCACGGTGAGACGGCTCATCTCCAATAAGTTGCGGGCGATGGCTTCGCCCTGACCGCGGGCCTCGGCCTCCAGACCGGGGTAGGCCCCCGGCGTGTCGATCAGCGTGATGATAGGCCGTCCGAATTTCTCCGCCTGGCGCATCAGCCGCAAAGCCTTGCGGTAGCCCTCCGGATTGGGCATACCGAAGTTATAAGCCAGATTTTCCTCTAAATTTTTGCCCTTGCGGGTGCCGATCACCGTGACGGGCCGGCCGTGAAAGCGGGCGATTCCCCCCAGAATGCTGCGGTCGTCGCCGCACAGGCGGTCGCCCCTCTGCTCAAAAAAGTCTGTGAACAGGGCGCGGAGGTAATCCGCCGTGCCGGGGCGGCCCGTTTCCCGGGCAAGCGCCAGCCGCTGGGCAGATGTCAGAGCTTCACCCATTGCGGCCTCCTTTCCCATGCAGCGCCAGCAGCCGGGACAGCGTGTCCCGCAGCTCGCCCCGCGGGACGATGGCGTCCACAAAGCCGTGTTCCTGTTGATATTCGGCCCGTTGGAACCCCTCCGGCAATGACTGGTCGATGGTCTGCTCAATGACCCGGCGTCCGGCGAAGCCGATCAGAGCGCCGGGTTCCGCCAGAATGATATCCCCCAGAGAGGCAAAGCTGGCGGTGACGCCGCCGGTGGTGGGGTCGGTCAGCGCAGAGAGGAACAGCCCGCCCTGATCCGAAAACCGGGCCAGAGCGGCGGCGGTTTTCGCCATCTGCATCAGAGAGAGAATACCCTCCTGCATCCGGGCACCGCCGCTGGCGGAAAAGATGATCAGAGGGCACTTCTGCCGCGTGGCGGTCTCCACTGCCAGGGTGATCTTTTCCCCCACGGCGGCGCTCATGCTGCCCATCAGAAAGCGGCTGTCCAGAACTGCGGCGATGACCTTCTGCCCGCCGATGGCGCCGGAGGCGGTGACCACCGCCTCGGTCAGCCCGGTTCTCCGCTGGGTCTCCGCCAGCTTTTCCCGGTAGCCGGGAAAGCACAGCGGGTCGGTGGCGCCAAGTTTTTCATTCAGCTCCCGAAACGAGCCGGAGTCCAGAATCGTGCTCAGCCGGTAGTAGGCACCCACTGGATAATGATACCCGCAGCGGGGGCAGACGTACAGCGCATCCGCAAGTTCCCGCCCCGTGCACGCACCGGAGCAGTGGGGGCAGACGCTCTGCTCCGCGCCGTGAGGGGTGCCGTGGCGCTGTCCGTCCCGCAGTGCCTTGAGTGCCAGCAGCTTCCGCCGCCGCCCTGCAAAGATCAACTCCATTACTCCGCCTCCTTCTCTTCCGCCTGCCGGCCCCAGGAGAGCAGTTCATCCAGATGCTCCTCCAGAAACGCGGTGGTGCAGGTTCCCCGCACGAACTCCGGGTGGTGCAGCACCAGATAGCTGAACTCTGCGCTGGTGGGAAAGCCCTCAATCGTCAGCTCCTCCAGCGCCCGGCGCATCCGACGGATGGCCTCCAGCCGGGTGGGGGCATGAACCAGAATCTTCGCTGCCAGCGAATCGTAAAACGGCGGCATGGTGCAGCCGGTGTACAGGCAGGAATCCACCCGCACGCCGCAGCCGCCGGGAAAGTGAACGAACGCCGCCCTGCCGGGAACGGGGCGGAAGTGCTCCTTCGGGTCCTCGGCGTTGACGCGGCACTCCATGGCGTGCCCGGTAAAGGTGACTTCCGCCTGGGTGCGGGAGAGCGGCAGTCCGGCGGCGATGCGGATCTGCTCCCGCACCAGGTCCACGCCGGTGACCAGCTCCGTCACGCCGTGCTCCACCTGAATCCGGGTGTTGATCTCCATAAAATAGAACCGCCCGTCCTCTGCAAGCAGGAACTCCACCGTGCCCGCGTTTTCATAGCCCACGGCCCGGGCGGCCCGCACTGCGGCGGCGCCCATCTTGGAGCGCAGTTCCGGTGTCAGGCACGGGGCGGGGGATTCCTCAATCAGCTTCTGGTTGCGGCGCTGGACGGAGCAGTCCCGGTCACCCAGATGAATGGTGTTGCCCCGACTGTCCGCCAGAATCTGAAATTCGATGTGCCGGGGCTTCAGGACGCACTTTTCCAGATACATCTCCCCGTTGTGAAAGCAGGCCACCGCCTCGGCCCGGGCTTCCGCAAAGGCGGGGGGCAGATCCTCCGGGCAGTCGCAGCGGCGGATTCCCCGCCCGCCGCCGCCGGCGGAGGCCTTCAGCAGCACAGGATACCCCACCGTTTGGGTAAGGCGCAGCGCAGTGTCCGCGTCGGGAACCGCACCGTCCGAGCCGGGTACGGTAGGGACTCCGGCGGCGCGCATCCGGGCGCAGGCCTCGGCCTTGCTGCCGGCCTTGCGGATGGTGTCCCCGGAGGGGCCGATGAAGGTAAGCCCCGCGCCGGCGCAGGCGTCGGCAAACTCCGCGTTCTCGGACAAGAAACCGTAGCCCGGATGGACAGCGTCGCAGCCGGTGGCCAGCGCCACGGTGATGATGGCCTGCTGGTTGAGATAGCTGTCCGCCGCCCGAGCCGGGCCGATGCACACTGCCCGGGTGGCCAGCTGGACATGGAGCGCTTCGGCATCCGCGGCGGAGTACACCGCCACCGTCTCAATGCCCAGCTCCCGGCAGGCCCGCAGTACCCGCAGGGCGATCTCTCCCCGGTTGGCGATCAGAATTCGCTTGAACATACGCTCAGACCCTTCGATACCGGACGATGGGGGCGTCAAAGGACAGCAGGGCGCCATCCTTTTGCAGCGTCTCCTCAATGACACAGTCAAAGGGGGCCGTCACCTCGCTCATCATCTTCATGGCCTCAATCAGACAGACCGTCTGCCCGCCAGACACGCGGTCGCCGGGACGGATGAAGGGCGCCTGCTCCGGTCCCGGGGCAGCGTAATAGGTTCCCACCAGGGGCGCGCGGATATATTCACCTGCGGGTTCTGCGCTCTGGGCGGCTTCTTCGGCGCAGGATGGGACTTGCGCCCCCGGCGCGGCGGAGCCGCTCCGATCCAGCTCCAGGGAAAAGTCGCCCTGCCGCAGCCGCATGGTCAGCGCGGTGCTCCGGTCAAACAGAGCCACCAGCTGGGAAATTTCTTGATTGGTCATGGTGCAATTCTCTCCTTACTGTGAAAGCAAAACCGCCGGGAGGCCGACGCCTCTCCGGCGGAGCGCTTTTCAGGCCTTGTGCGCATCCAGATAGGCGATGATGTCGCCCACGGTTTTCAGCTTCGCGGCGTCCTCATCGGCGATGGCGATGCCGGAGGACTCCTCCAGCGCCATGACCAGCTCCACGACGGCCAGGGAGTCGGCGGCCAGATCTTCGGTGAGGGAAGTCTCCGGCTTTACCTGCTCGGGTTCGCAGGCCAGAGTTTCCACAATGATATCCCGTACTTGTTCAAACGTCATGTTGTATTCTCCTCGCGGCTATAGTGCAATAATTTTAATTAAAATAATTTAAATAAAATTATTTAAGCAGATTGTAGCACAGGGTTTGAATTTGTCAAGAGAAAATTTGGCCGCCATACCGGGGCATATCTGGCGGAATCCTGTTCAGCCGGGCTGAGCGGGATTGGGGTTGACCTGTTCTTTACAGTATGCTATAACAGAAAAAAGCCATCATAACGGAGGACATATCTGTGGATGATCTGAAATCAACCATCGTCGAGCGGCTGAAAACGGTGCGCAGCGCAAGACAACTCAGTCTGGAACAGGCGGCGGAGCTGACAGGAATCAGCAAGGCCATGCTGAGCCAATTGGAGCGGGGACAGTCCGTTCCCACCATTACAACGCTGTGGAAGATCTCCACAGGGTATCGAGTTCCCCTGACCTATTTTCTGGAGCAGGAGAAGAGCCGCTGTACCAAGATTGACACGCTGAACACCGAGCCGATTTACGAGGAAGAGCAGACAATGCGGACGTATACGCTGTTTCCCTACAACCCGATTCAGAGCTTTGAGATGCTTTATATTGAATTCGATCCGGGCTGCGTCCACGAATCCGCAAGACACCTGAGCGGCGTGGAGGAGTACATTTTCATGCAGAGCGGAAGTCTGGAGCTGCGGATCAATCAGGATCGGGTTCTGCTGACTGAAAAGCAGTGCTTCCGGTTCAAGGCGGATGTTCCGCACTGCTATACGAATGCTTCCCGGGAGCGGTGCGGCGTGCTCAATGTGATTACCTATCCCGCCGCTTCTCCGCAGGAGCCGTGAGCGATGAATATGAATATGAGAAAAGCTCTGTCTGGCGGCATCGCCGGGTCTTTTTTCTTCGCGTTTACGTTTATTCTGAATCGGAGCATGCACCTTTCCGGCGGCAGCTGGGTCTGGAGCGCAAGCCTTCGGTATCTGTTCACGCTTCCGATCCTGGCCGTAATCATCTGGAAGAAGGGGGGCTTCAAGCGGATTCATGGAGCGATCGCCCAAAAACCGGGGAAATGGCTTCTCTGGAGCACAGTGGGATTCGGTCTGTTTTATGCGCCGCTGTCCTTCGCCGGTGATTACGGGGAATCCTGGCTCATTGCCGCGACCTGGCAGGTGACGATTGTGATGGGTGTATTGCTGACGCCCCTCTTCCGCCAGAGAGTGCCAGTGAAAAATCTGGCTGCTTCCGGCATCATCCTGGTGGGCGTATTTCTGCTGCAGACCCGCAATCTGGAACATTTGAAACTTCATGCGACCCTGCTGGCCGTGCTGCCGATCCTTGTGGCAGCGGTGGCCTACCCCCTGGGAAACCGGAAGATGATGGAGGTGGGCGAAGGCCGGCTGTCCACACTGGAGCGGACGTACGGCATGACGCTGTGCAGCATGCCGCTCTGGCTGATTCTGGCGGTGTTCGGCACGGCGGCGGTAGGGCTGCCCTCGCCGGGGCAAACCGCTCAGGCGTTTTGCGTGGCCCTGTTTTCCGGCGTGGCTGCGACGCTGCTGTTCTTCAGAGCCACCGATCTGGTAAAATCCAACCAGAAGCAGCTTGCGGTCGTGGAATCCACCCAGGCGGGCGAGGTGATTTTCACGCTGCTGGGCGGCACACTGTTTCTGGGGGACGCCCTCCCGGACCGGATGGGCGCCGCCGGTATCGCCCTGATCGTATGTGGAATGATCCTGAACAGCATGCTCTCTACCACCCAAACTCCAAAGGAGGCTTCGGTGGAAGGATAACGGAGGTTTCCGAGTCGGGACAGAGACTCTCACTTTCCGGAATTTCCGACGCAGCATACGAACTGTAACGGTTACGGGAACCTGTCGGCATTGTACGGCATGTGATTTCGTGCTATGATAGCTGCAAAGCATCCGCGTGCAAGCTGAACTTTATGGCCAAGCCGCCGGAGGCGGCCGACAGCCGTATTGCAGCATAATCAGGCAGCAAGATACCTCAATCTGCTTTAACAGACCGGCTATAAAATTTGCCAAGTGGAAGTTCAGATAGCCGGCAAATAAGGGGTGCTGTCACGAAGGACGGCGAAAATGATGTACACCATTTTGAGTGAAACATGTCCTAAAGCGATGAAATGAGACTTCCCTTCAGCGCGCTTTCGCTGGTAGAAGACAGAAATCCCGGCTGTCATTCTTGGCCTGGCGGATATATATGCCGCGCAGAGCATCAGACCGGACGGCGTTGATGACATGGACGGAGTAGACCTCTTGTCACTGTATAGAAAGCCAGCCAATAATGACCGGTGGCTTCCATGCCGAAGACAACATCCTCGCCGCCTGCCGCCTTTCTTACCATTTCGAGTAGCTATTGAAGCCTGTATGCGAGTTGGCAAAACGCATGAATTTCTCTTGAAGATTGCCCTTCTCATCAATAATGCCGGCCTCATGATGCCGCTTGCCGATGTCGATGCCAACGATGTACATGCGGAACACTCCTTTGGTTCAAGTTTCGTATGGCTGTGCCTCTCATTCTCCACGGATCATAACCTACTTTGAAATGAGAAGACAGCACATTTCTGGCCGCTTCATCCGGCTCATCAATGAAAGCCCGTGGAGGGAGAGGTTCCACTCTGTTTATTGCGGACTAAGCCGCAAGGAGGCACAGGGATTCTCACCCATACGAGTATATTATATCATCAGCCTACCGGCTGCTGATAACCAAGTTTAATCACTAATAATAGGAGGAACAAACCTATGGTCACAATGGCGCAACGTATTGAAGGACTGCGCAAGGAGCGCAATCTCAGCGCTCCGGCGCTCTCCGCAGCGCTTGGATTCCCGAGAATGGCAATTGAAAAATTTGAGACGGGCCGCCAGACTCCGTCGCAGGAGCAGCAGGAGAAAATGGCCGCCTATCTCGGCGTTTCGGTCTTCTACCTCCGGGGGGAGAGCAATGACCGCACCCAGATGGAGGACTGGATGGACGGCGCTTTTCTGGATGTGGAGTCCGTCGTCCCCGCGCCGAAGCAGGCGCCGAAGCCGCAGCCACTGCCCGCCGGCGGGGAGGGAACACTGTTTGACTCGTTCCTGAACAGCAAGAGGTTTCAGGAGAGTCTGCGCGGAGCGGTATTGGAAGCCCTCCGTTCTCCGGAGGGGCAGGAGCTTTTAGCACAGGTGCTCCGCCGGGAGCGGTCAGATAAAAAATAGCCCTCCGACCGGTGTTACCCGAGAGTTGACGGCTTGGCGGTTCGAAGCTATGATAAACAAAATTGGTATTATCAGTATAATGTCTCCAGAATAATGCAAAGTGCCTTGCGGCGCAAGACTTTGCGCCGCATATATGGTATAATAGGTGCAAAGAAACCGGCCATAATGGGTCAAAAGCTTGCACAAGGCCGTGATAGATATGTACAAATACAGCAGTGGACAGATTAGCCTGGCAGATTTCAGACAGCCGGTGGGGATGCATCTAAATGAGGATAACCGCGGGGTGAAGAAGGCGCAGACCATTCCCTGGTCAGAAATCGAACAGCGCTATGCAGCGCTGTTCACCAACCGGAAGGGCAACGTGGCAAAGCCGCTGCGGCTTGCCCTGGGTGCCTGCATCATCCAGGCAGATTGCGGCTTTTCGGATGAGGAACCGCTCAGACGATTCAGGCGCATCCGGACTATTTTCAGTTCAGCCGCAGCGTAAGAAAACGGCGAAAAAGATCCGCAAGGAGGTTGACAAGCAGCTGCGCGATCTGGCACGAGCCTTGCCGCCATTGAAAAAAAGCTTGCTCTGGACAGAACCCTTTCCGAATGGAAAAATGACCATCTCACGGCCATCTGCACGATCTATGCGCAGCAGAAGTGCATGTATGACCACCGCTGTCACAGCGTCCAGACCGGATTGTCAGTGTCAGCCGGCCGGATTCTCGACGAGTGGATGTTGTATCCGCTCAAAGAAAATGAGGCGCGGGACGTGCTGGAATTGGTAGAATCCAGAAGCTAGGTTTCGTCTATCATTTTTTGCTCTCAGTTCGATGTGCCCGGCTGGCATGAAAATCGATACGACCCAAAGCTGGCCGATGCCATCTGCGACGGGATCATCTATGATTCCTATACGATCCGGGTGGAGGGCGACTCCATGCGCAAGCGCAAAGGCATCACCAGGTAAGCAAAACAGCATGGCGGTCGTGTGCACCACGGCTGCGGCCGCCATGCACCATTTCAACGGTAGCCGTGCACCACGCCGGGCGGACAACCCGCTCTCGCCTGCCGGCGTACGCAGTTAATTGACCGAGCGGGTCAAAAAAGTTCCGGCGTTGACAGGCTGCCGGGAATATAAAAGCAATCCTTGTCTTTGTGTGAGAAGTCCAACCGGATGTCTGTGTACTCACTCCCAGGACTGCGTCAAGGCCAGCGGCACGTCTGGAAGGACTATGAGGAGGTGGCGGAATACCGGGAGCTCTATGCAAAACACAAAGAGACCATTTCCCGCGCTTCAGCATCTCGCATTACCTCTCCATACGATAGAGAAGAGAAAACCCAGCCTAAGCTGGATTTTTTTACAAACAGAGGAAGGCCGGTTTTCCGGCCTTCCTCTGTTGTTAAAAACTATTCCGCCTCCGCCAGGGCCTTGGCCTCGGCAATGGCCTTCTCCTGCGCCGCCGGAGGGCAATCCTCATAGCGGGCGAAGTGGAGGGTAAAGGAACCGCGGCTCTGGGTCATGGAGCGCAGATCGATGGCATAAGAGCCCATCTCCCCCATGGGAACTTCGGCGCTGATGACCTGCCCGCCGTCGTTGGTGGGGTCCATGCCCATCACGCGGCCGCGCCGCTTATTCAGATCACCGATGACATCGCCCATATAGGCGTCGGGCACGGTGACCTTCAGCTCACCCACCGGCTCCAGCAAAACGGGGTTCGCCTCCGGCAGAGCGGCCCGATAGGCCAGCTGCGCGGCGGTCTTAAATGCGATTTCTGAGGAGTCTACAGGGTGATAGGAGCCGTCGTACAGAACGGCCTTCAGATTCACCAGGGGATAGCCGGCCAAGGGGCCGTGGACGCAGGACTCCCGCAGCCCTTTTTCTACTGCGGGGAAGTAGTTCCGGGGCACGGAGCCGCCAAACACCTCCTCGGTAAAGACCATTTCTTCACTTTCGCTTTGAGGCTCAAAGCGAATCCACACGTCGCCGAACTGGCCGCTGCCGCCGGTCTGCTTCTTATGGCGGCCCTGCTTCTGCACGGTCTTTCGGATCTTTTCCCGATAGGCCACGCGGGTGGGCTTCAGCTCCGCCTCCACATTGAAGCGGGTTCTGAGCTTGGAGACCAGCACGTCGATCTGCATGTCGCCCGCGCCCGAGAGCACCATCTGATGGGTCTCGCCGTTGTTAGTGACGGTAAAGGTGGGATCTTCCTCGTTCATGCGGATCAGGCCCTGGGCAATCTTGTCCTCCTGACCGCGGGTCTTGGGGGCGATGGCCACGGAATAGCAGGGCTCCGCGAAGGAGATTCCCTTCAGTTCCACCACCTTGCGGGGATCGCACAATGTGTCGCCGGTCTTGACCTTCTCCATCTTGCCGATGGCGCCGATGTCGCCGCAGGCCAGTTCCTTGACCTCGGTGGCCTTCTTGCCCCGCATGACATACAGGCGGCCCAGCTTTTCGGAGTTTCCGGTGCGGCTGTCCACCATCGGCAGATCCGGAGTGATGGTCCCGGACAGCACCTTGACAAAGGTGTACTTGCCGTACTGATCGGAGACGGTTTTAAATACGAACGCGGTGGGCACACCGCCGGGAGAGACCACAAACTCCTCGGTCTCGCCGTCGGAGCGGATGGCCTTGTGATAATTGCCCTCGGAGGGGTTGGGCAGCAGGTCCGTGATATTGTCCATCAGCATCAGGGAGCCCAGGCAGTTGATGGCGGAGCCGCACAGCACAGGGAACAGGGACAGATCCTCCACGCCCCGGCGCAGGCCCTGAATCATCTCGGCGTAGGTGAAATCCTCGCCGCCGAAGAATTTTTCCATGAATTCCTCACTCGTCTCGGCAACGGATTCCTTCAAAGCGTCGTTGAACTCGGTGATGACGTCCAGCTTGTCCTCGGGAACAGCGATCTCTGCCCGCTTGAAATTCTGCATTTCATAGGCACGCTTGTTCAGCACATCGATGATGCCGGTGACCTTCTTGTTTGCATCCCAAACAGGGACCACCACCGGAGCGATTTTCTTGCCGAAACGTTCCCGCAGTGCATTAAAGGTGGCGTTGTAGTCGCTGTTATCCTCGTCCGTTTTAGAAATATAGATAAAACGGGGCATATTCCGGTCTTCGCAGTACTTCCATGCCTTTTCCAGACCGACGGAAATGCCGTCTTTGGCAGAGCAGACAATGATGGCGGCGTCGGCGGCGCGGAGGGACTCCATGACCTCGCCGGCGAAATCGAAGGCGCCCGGAGTGTCCAGAATATTGATCTTGCAGCCCTTGTACTCCAGCGGTGCGACGGCGGCAGAAATGGAAATCTGACGCTTGACCTCTTCGGGATCATAGTCGCAGACCGTATTTCCGTCGGGAACCCTGCCCATGCGCTCCAAAGCGCCGGTCATATACAGCAGGCTCTCCGCCAGCGCGGTTTTCCCGCTTCCACTGTGTCCCAGTAAACAGACATTGCGGATGTTTTGTACAGAATAGCTCATGATCTTTTCCACTCCTTATTTTTGGGTATCGCTCCGTGCGGACATCTGTCGGTGTCCGTGAACGTGTTTCCATTGGGGGCTCCCAACGTTACTATGGAAATTATACAACAATCGATCGGTCAATACAACCAAAATTTATAAGGTTTCACATTTTGAGCCGGCCGCAGTATTTTCGACCGCCCTTATTCAATGAGAAAAATGCCCCGGCTACGCAGAAGCCGCCCGGCTTTTACCGGGCGGCTCTTTTCAAGACAGTCAAAATCAGAATCGGCCCGCCCAGTCGGTGAGCAGAAGTACCGGAAGCGTCCACAGAAGAAGAAAAATCAGCAGACTCAGCGGCGTCAGCAGGCTGTATGCCCCCTGAAAGGTCAGGTAAAACGCAAGCAGTGTGCCGCTGATGCTTCCCATCAGGGCGATGAAGGAGCTGCGGCGAACCGCCTTGCACAGCCGCAGACCGCCCACCGCCGTGTCGGCGTAGGGCAGAAGACCCTCCCGGTACAGCAGCGCCCGGGGCAGACCCTCGGCGCTTTCCTGCTCCGATAGGGCCACCCGGTCGGAGAGCGAGGGGTAATCCACCTTCACGCCCTTGCTGAATTTTCGTTTGAGCAGGGCGGGAGTGATGTTGGGGTCCCGGGAGGCCAGAATCGGCAGAATCCGGTTGCGTTTGAGCAAGCGCAATGCCCAGTCCACATTTTCGGAGGGCTGGTATTTCACGGCGAACACGGCGATCAGCTGCCGGTCCACCGCCAGAAAGACACCGGTGTGGAGCTTCAGGTTGCCGGGCAGCCGCACTTCCATCTTGCGCATGAACGACGCGGTGCCCAGGATGACGGCTTCGCCGTGGATGCTGCCGGAGAAGCCGCCTTCCTCGTAAAAGCTGAAGTCGGCCAGATCCTCGTACTTCCCGCCCTCGCCCCGGAGCAGGCCGTCGAACAGACGCGCCAAGCCGCAGCCGGAGGCCCTGGTGAGCGTGGCCCCGTAGGAAACCACTTTGCTCAGGTTTTCACCGTAGGTCTTCATGCCGTTGAGTGTGATGGTGCCGGGTGGGAACAGGTCCGTGTCCGTCAGAACCACGCATCTGCGCCGGCTGATGTGCTCTGCGCCGTCGTATCCGGCGATGGCACAGCCGGTTTTCTGCAGGCGCCGGGCCAGGCGGGAAACCGGCAGGGCGTAAGCCAGCGGCAGGGCAAAGGACGCCCCCGCCGTCAGGATGGCGGACCAGTTCAGCAAAAAGTTCTGGGGCAGGTTCTGCCCGCCGAAGGTGGACAGTCCGGCAAAGACGAAGGAGGCCGCCAGCACCACGGGCAGCAGCGCTGTCTGCCACCGGGCGGAGATGTCGTCCCGGCTGGCGCAGGTATAAAATCCCTCAGTGCGGCCCCGCTGCTTGCAGGCTCCCCGGGGGATGTCGCAAATCAGATAGGGCGGGTCTTCCATGGCGGCCGTGCGGTAGGTATCGTACCGTCCCCGGCCCAGATGCTGTCCGCCCCACAGTGCGAACACAAAGCCGACGGAGACTGCCGCGGCATAGGGCGGCACATTGCTCCGCCCGGGCAGGATCAGACGGGTCAGACAGTCCGCCAGCGTTACCAGCGCGGCCAGGGAGATCAGCAGTTCCCCGGTGCAGTGCCTGCGGCGCAGCGCACCGAATCCCCGGGCAAACACAGACCGCCCCAGAATGCACTCCAACAGCAAAACTGCCGACAGGCCGACGGTCTGAATGACCGAACTGCCTGTCCAGAATGGGACGGACACCCCGGCAGCCTCCGCCCCCATGAGAGCCGCGGGCACGGCGGCCAGCAGCGTCACCATGGTCAGCGGCTTTCCCGAGCGGATACTCAGCCTTCGCCCGTTTTCGGCCTCGTCGGTCAGATCGGGCTCGGGACCGATGGTCTCCTGCTCCTCCGGCTCCTTCGGCGTTGCCTCTTTTTCCGGCTGTGCGTATAGCTCCTCGGTATCAGCCAGCTTTTTGCGGGAGAACAGACCTGTCCGGGGAGGCTTCAGCGGCTCGTCGCTCTCATCGATTACCTCATCCACCGTGCGGCGCACCACATCCTCCATGGAGATGGGACGGGGCGCACGGGGCAGGGCTTCCGCCGCTGCCTCCGCCAGAATTTCATCCACCGTGTGGCGGGGTTCCTCCGCAGGTTTCGGCAGAGCTACCGCCGGGGCTTCCGACCGGGCTTCCGCCGGAGGCTCCTCCGGCTTCGGGATCTCAGGCTTCGGGCTGGCCGGCGGATCGGGCTCCGGCAGCGTCTCGGGCGCACTGTCCGGTTCCGGAGCGGTGCTTTGCTCCAGCTCACTGAGCAGCTTCTGCTTCCGCCCGCCGCCGTACTCGGCCAGAATTTCCTCCAGAGAGAAATCGCCGTCGGCCGCAATGTCCGTATCCGAACCGTCCGTGTCCGTCAGACCACCGTATAAATTTTTATCGTCCTTCGGCGTCATGCTTTCAAATCCCCCGCAGCCGGTGTCGTTCTCTTGTTATCCGATGCGCTGGCGCACCGCCTCGTACAGCAAAATTGCCGCTGCGGCGGACGCGTTCAGCGAATTGAGTTTCCCCCGCATGGGAATGCTGACTAAAAAGTCACAGGTCTCCGCCACCAGACGGCTCATGCCGTCCCCCTCGTTGCCGATGACGATGGCGGCGGGGCCCTTCAGGTCTGCCCCGTACAGGGGCGTCGTCCCGTCGGCCGCGGAGCCGAACACCCATACTCCCTGTTTTTGAAGATCCTTCAGTGTGGAGACCAGGTTGGCAACCCGGGCCACCGGCACATGGGCTACCGCGCCGGCGGAGGTTTTGCCCACCACCGCCGTGAGCCCGGCGCTGCGGCGCTTGGGAATGATCACGCCGTGGGCGCCCGCGCACTCGGCGGTGCGGATGATCGCGCCCAGATTGTGCGGATCGGATATCTCGTCGCAGATCACCAGCAAAGGCGGCTCGCCCCTGTCCGCTGCGGCGCGGAGCAGATCTTCCACAGAGGCATACTCCCGCACGGCGGCCAGCGCGATGACGCCCTGATGGGAATGGGTGCGGCTCATGCCGTCCAGCTTGCGCCGGTCGGCCTCCACCACCACGATGCCGGCGGCACGGGCCGTGGATGCGATGTGCCCCAGGGCTTTGTCCGTCTCGCCCTTCTGCAGATAAATTTTGTCAATGCGCTCGCCGGCCCGCAGTGCCTCGATGACGGCGTTGCGCCCTTCGATGATCCCGTCCGCATCGGCGGTCAGGTCGTTCTTCTTTTCATAATCCATAGGTTCTCCTTTGATGGGGAAAAATTGTTTACACACGCTAAGCAGTATACCATGAAAGGTCGCTATAATAAAGTGGAATTCACAGAAAATTCAATAAAATACGCGTTGTCGTCCTTGTAGCAGTCTGGTTTCTATGATATAATCCCCGGTATGCAATTTCCTCCGCAGCCTGTGCAGAGCGGTGGAATTTTTGGGATTTCCGCGGGGTCCGCCCGCGTTTTTCTTCCCCACGAAAGGAGATTCGATATGAATCAAAACAATAATAAGAACAATCAGAACGGAAAGGGAAGCAACAACGGCAACAACTGGCGGGGCCTCCTCTCTCTGGTGAGCTGGGCGCTGCTGCTGACCATCGTCATCAGCTATGCCGGGACCTATATGAACAGCACCAGCCAGGATTCGTCGTCCGTGGAGATCAAGTACAGCGAATTTATCTCCCTGGTCAAGGAGGACAAGGTGTCCAGTGTGAAGTTCGACGACACCAACGATCTGGTGGTCGTCACTCCTGTCAAGGGATTTACCTATACGGACGAAAATGGGAAGACCTATGACGGGGATCTACAGCTTTACACCGTTAAAATCGACGACGACACGCTGCTTCCCCTGCTCAATGAGTATAATGTGACTTATGACGCCGGACCCTACAAACCGCAGCTGTCTCCGGTGATGTCCTTCCTGATCTCCACCATCCTGCCCTTCCTCATCATCATGCTGGTGTTCTCGCTGGTGATGCGCTGGGCCACCAAAAAGGGCGGCGGGATCGGCGGGATCGGCGGCATCGGCGGCGTGGGCAAAGCCAATGCTAAGGTCTATATGGAGAAGTCCACCGGCATCACGTTCCGGGATGTGGCCGGGCAGGACGAGGCCAAGGAATCTCTCACGGAGATCATCGACTTTCTGCACAATCCTCAGAAATATACGGAGATCGGCGCCAAGCTTCCTAAGGGCGCGCTGCTGGTGGGCCCTCCGGGCACCGGCAAGACGCTGCTTGCCAAGGCTGTGGCCGGCGAGGCCAATGTGCCTTTCTTCTCCATCTCCGGATCCGACTTCGTGGAGATGTTTGTGGGCGTGGGCGCCTCCCGTGTCCGCGATCTGTTCAAAGAGGCGGCTAAGGTGGCCCCCTGCATCGTATTCATTGACGAGATCGACACCATCGGCAAGAGCCGCGACAACCGCATGGGCGGCAACGACGAGCGGGAGCAGACGCTGAACCAGCTGCTGGCCGAGATGGATGGCTTTGACCCCACCAAGGGCGTCATCCTGCTGGCGGCCACCAACCGGCCCGAGGTTCTGGATCAGGCGCTGCTGCGTCCCGGCCGGTTCGACCGCCGCATCACCATCGACCGCCCCAACCTGGCGGGCCGTCTGGCCACGCTGCAGGTTCACACCCGCAACATCCGCCTGTCGGAGGACGTGAATCTGAAAAAGGTGGCGCTGGCCACCGCCGGCACCGTGGGCGCCGACCTTGCCAATCTGGTGAACGAGGCCGCGCTGCGGGCCGTCCGCAAGGGCCGCAAGACCGTCTGTCAGGAGGATCTGCTGGCCGCCTTTGAGCTGGTTATCGCCGGAACGGAAAAAAAGGGCAGCGTCCTCACCGAATTCGAAAAGCGGCTGGTGGCCTATCACGAGGTGGGTCACGCCATGGTCGCCTACAAGCAGAAGAACACCGAGCCGGTGCAGAAGATCACCATTGTCCCCCACACCCAGGGCTCTTTGGGTTACACCCTGCTGATGCCCGAAGAGGACAAGACCGAGCTGCGCACCCGGGACGAGCTGATGGCCAAAATCACCGTCTCCATGGGCGGCCGCGCCGCTGAGGAGGTTGTGTTGGGCACCATGACCAACGGAGCCTCCCAGGATATTCAGGACGCGACACAGGTGGCCAGAAACATGGTGGCGATGTACGGCATGAGTGAAAAATTCGGCATGATGGCGCTGGCCTCCCGCCGCAACCAGTTCCTGGATGGCGGTTACGGTATGGACTGTGCACAGAACACCGCCGCCGCCATGGATGACGCGGTGAAGGAGATTCTGGATGCCTGTTACAAGCAGGCCGTGGAGGTTCTGAAGGCCAACCGCGGCGACATGGACAAGGTGGTGGCATACCTGCTGGAGAAAGAGACCATCACTGGCGGGGAGATGCTGGCCATCATCGAGGGCCGCGACCCCTCCACCGTGGAGGATGGGTACGCCTCTACCCGCTCCACCGGAATTGAAGCGCCCGCCCGCCATGTGCACATGATCTCCCGGAAGGTGGAGGGCCCGGAGGATTCCTCTGGAGAGGAGCCGTCCGGAGAATCTGCGGAACCCGTACAGACGGAGCCGCTTCAGCCGGAGGGATCCGCCTCCGCCCCCTCGGGAGAGACACCCGAGGATGCCCGGTAATCCGGAGACGCAAAGACGCGCCGCGATTTCGCGGCGCGTCTTTTTAACGGGTAACATGAGCAGTCTTTATTTTACGCCTGCCTCCGTGAGCCTGAACGGAGAACCGCCCCCACCGCCAGCAGAACGCCCACCATGCCGCAGGCGATGCTCATTGTCAGCATGGAAGAGACGCCGCCCAAATCGATGGCTGCCCCGCCCAGCAGATTTCCAACGGCGCCGCCCAGCCCGTTGGAGGCCACCATCATGATGGATTGACCCCGAATGCGGTCAACGGCGGGTATATTTTCATTGGTAAAGAAAACGGATGCGGGGGTAAACAGTCCGTAGCCCAACAGCTGGATCGGCTGCACCGCCATAACCCAGAACAGACTGGGAGCCAGCAGGATCAGCACCGGTTTCATGGCCATAAAGACGAAGGCAAACACCAGCACGCCCCGGTTCCCCAGTCTGCGGCACAGATGGGGAAACAGCACGGCGGCGGGCAGTTCCGCAGACGCCATCAAAAACAGGCCCACGCCCAGATCGGCGTTGTCGCCGCCGTGTGCGGTGATGATGCTGGTCATAAAGCTGACGGCCGGCATCACCGCCAACATGCAGAAGAAGGAGGCTGCCAGTATCATGGAAAATGAGCGGTTGCTCCGCAGCAGAAACCACACGGAGTGGGGCGCTTCACCGGCTTTCCGAACAGTGCCCGGCGCACCCTGGGGCATGGAGGGAAACGCCGCCGTTACCCCAAGCAGAAACAGCAGGAGTACCGCGTGGGTCAGCAGCAGGGACTCCACCCCCAGTGCCGTCGCCTGACGACCCAGCAGAACACAGGCGACCGCATAGGAAAAGGAGCCGAGTCCGCGGCCCAGACTGTACTTGACATCGATCCCGGCGCTGAGAAACTGCACTGCCATAGAGTCCAGCAGCGGATAGGCGTTCAGCTCCAGGGCACCCAGCGCCATGTAAATCAGTGCGGTGCCAAAAAAGCCGGGGCGGGTCAGGCACAGAACCATGCTTACCCCCAGCGAGGTCAGCATGCAGAGACTGAAGATCCGCTTGAGCGGAACCTCCGGATGCCGGTCGGCCCAGCCGCAGAGAAGCGGCAGAAAGATAATGCCGGACAGGCACCGCAGCGATGCAAAAATACCGATGTAACCGCTGGAAAAGCCGCGGCTCAGCAGCAGTGCTGCCTGAAAGCCGGCCACAGCCGCGAACATGGCCCAGTAGGCCATCTGGATCAGGCAGTACATCCCATTTACACGGCGCTGGGAGGGAAGAACACAGGCTGTGTTCATCGGATCTCCCCGGTCAGGAGACCCAGAAGCGGCTCAAAATCCACCCCTTCCCGCATGGGAAGTTCCTCTGCCGCGGTACGCACGGCGCAGGCCCGGATAAATTCCACCGCCTGATGCGCCGCCTCCGCCAGGGATGCGCCCCGGACCAGAGCTCCGGTGAGGACACTGGCAAACACGTCGCCGGTTCCGTGAAACTCATGGGCCACATATTCTGTCTGCACCGCCTCGGTCCGGCCGGTCTTCGCGTCAAAGCACATGGCCCCGGTCTGCCCCCGCTTCAGACTGACGCCGGTCAAAGCCACGGAACGCCGTCCGTTCACACTCAGCCGCTCCGCTGTGGCCCGGCAGCCGTCCGGGTCGGTTGGCAGGTCCTTATAGGGGATGTCCAGAAGAAACGCCGCCTCCGTCAGGTTTGGAGTGATCACATCCGCCCGCTCCGCCAGCCGGGCCATGCCCGCGCACATGGCAGGAGTGTAGGTTTGGTAACACCGGCCGTGGTCCCCCATCACCGGATCCACCACAACGGAGGTTTTCTCTCCGCGGAAGGTCTGAATGAACTCCTCCACAATGCCGATCTGCCGCTCACTGCCCAGAAAGCCGCTGTACACCGCGTCGAACCGGAGACCCAGGGATTTCCAGTGGGCGGCTACCTTCACCATTTCGTCGGTCATGTCCAGAAAGGTGAAGCCCTCGAATCCGCCGGTGTGGGTGGACAAAAAGGCCGTGGGTAAGGGGCAGCACTGAATTCCCATGGCAGACAGCACCGGCATGGCAACGGTCAGGGAGCAGCGCCCAAAGCCGGATAGGTCGTGGATGGCTGCAACGCGGGGGGTAGTCATGTCAGATTCCTCTTTTCACAAAATTGATATTATTATACGCGTCGTTTGGCTATTGTTCAAGGGCGGCAACTGTGTTATAATGCAAAAGATCTTTGCGGGTATGTTGGAATTGGAAGACCAGCAGTGGTAAATTGCCAGTCAATCTTAGCGGAGAGGAATTATGTAGAGTTTCCTGGGCAGATATTTCCCTGTTAAGATCGGGCAGAAACGGAACCCGTTTACAAGCATTGTTTTAAAAGATACCGATTTCAATTTCGGCAATATCCAATTGCCGAGCGTGGGCGTATAATAGCGCTTCGCCTCTGCATGCTCATATTTTTCTGCCAGCCAATGGGCAGATCTTTCCCCGCCTGCGCAACGTCGGGCGTATCAACGGATATCGCACTCATTGCTCTATCATAGCTGCCGGTTCCCGCTTTTTCCGCACAATAGGACTGATCAACAGCAGGCCAGGATTAAAAGCAGCCGGAACGAAACCGACTGCTCATATATGCGGGCATGATGGATTGGTAGACAGGATGGATTTAGCTCGCTACGCCTCAGTACAACTCTGAACACGGCCCTCTCAGAATACAAAAATCGAATACGCGGGTATGCTGGAATTGGTAGACAGGATGGATTTAGCTCGCTACACCTCAGTGCAAATCTGAAAACCGCCCTCTCAGAGGGCAAAAATCGAATACGCGGGTATGCTGGAATTGGTAGACAGGATGGATTTAGGTTCCATTGCCGAGAGACGTTGGGGTTCGAGTCCCCATACCCGCACCAATGAAAAAACGCCGTGATATCAAGGTTTTATAGCCCTGATATCACGGCGTTTCTTCTTGTCACTGTTACATTTTGTCAGTGAAATAGTTGCTTCGTGTCTGCCAAATTTTTTGGAATGAGAAGTTGCATCATGCAGTTTCCTCGTCAATACTTCCCACGATTAGCTCCGATGCACTATCAATAACCTCCATGACCTCGTTGTACCAATCGCAGTGAGTCCGGAACGCCGCCTTCATACAGAACTCAATGTCCAGCTTTCCATCGCTGTTTTCATTGACGCGGATCTCCTGCAGCAGCATCCGCAGGTTTGCCTCACTCAGATTCCCGCTGTCCAGAATATCGTCAATCAGGTCAATGCTGGTTTTCATCTCCGCACGTTTTTTGTTAAGGACAATCTCCATATTTTGATATCCAGTGATTTGTTCTTTGACCAGCAGAATCTCCTTTTCATGTTTTTCCAGCATGCGGTCGTATCGTGCCGTATTTCCTTTATCGCGGATCCGCTCCAGAAGGATCCCTTCTACATCTTCCTCGAGGCTGGCAAGGCGCTCCTGTAGCCGCTTGATTTGCACATCCACATTGCTTTGTTTCGACGCCCAATTTTGGACTGATTTAGCAATAGCATTCCAGTTTTCTTCGGCGGCTTTCTTCAGCGATTTCAATTCCTCTATTATCAGCCGGTCAAGAAGTTCTTCCGAAACACGATGGGGCGTACAGTATTCCGCTCCGTAGCGGTGGTTGGAATTGCAGGCGTATTCGACCCGTTCCTTCCCCTGCCAGGTGCGCTTGATCGCCACGAATTTCCTGCCGCACTGCTGGCAATGGATCAGTCCGGAATATCGGTGGATACGCTGGTTGTGTCCTGCGCGCACAGCCCGCTCATTTCGCTCCGATAAAAGAAGCTGTGCCTGCTCCCATAACTCTCTCGTTATGATAGCAGGCACATAATTTTCGTGACGGTATTGTTCTCCTGGCTGCGTGAAGCGAAAGGTTTTATTGATGCTGCTGGTTTCACTTTTGTGGTTTACCAGCGTCCCCGTGTAAATCTCATTGATCAGGATGTTTTTGACGGTCGTATTGATCCAGATATATTTTCGGCTAATCTCGGGGCAGGTGTTTGGGATGCTCTTTTCCATCACCTCCAGTTGCATTTTTGCCGGTGTTTTGGCTCCCAGCTCGTTGAGCTTACGTGCAATTGCTTTTAACCCATTGCCCCCAACATACAGAGAGAATATCATTTTCACCGTTTCCGCGGCCTCAGGAACAATCGTCACCTTGTTGGTGTTTCGGTCTTTGAAGTATCCGAATGGCGCTACGATCACAATCCCGGATTTTTGCTTCTGCCGATATCCCGATGTGATTTTTCGCCCAATATCTCTTGCATAAAAATCATTGACCAACCCCTTGAATCCAACGATCAAGTCATCGTTTTCATCAGAGGTATCAATATTTTCCGTGACTGAGAGCACCCGGACATGATGTTCTCGCAAATAATCGATGAACAATGCGGTCTGAGTTCTATGGCGGCCGATACGGGATAAATCCTTTACAAGAATAGCGTCAACCGCACCCGATTCAACAGCGTCGTATATTTTGTCGATGCCGGGCCGGTTAAAGTGCATGCCGCTGATATTGTCATCGAACGACTCCCCGATAATTTCGTATTCCTTGGCAACCGCATATTCATAAACAATTTTTCGCTGGTTGGTCAGGGAATTCAGTTCTTCATCCTCGTCTCTGGAAAGACGAGCGTATAGCCAAACTCTCATGCTTTTCTCCTTCTTTCTTGTTGACAGACTTGCGGGTATGGTGTGCCGCTACCTCACGACACACCATACCCTACAAAAATCCGAATAGCTATCAAAACAATTTACGCCGTGACCGATTCAACCTTATCAACATTTTTCTGCGGGTCGCAGCCGCATTCATTTACCAATGTCAGATAGTTGTGTACCAGCGACTGAAGAAATTTTGTGAAATCATCGCTGGTTCCTACGTAGGAAAACATGACACTGTTAATCTCCGCTTCTTTTCTTGGTTTTTGCATATTGCTTTTTCCTCCTTGTATCGGGATATAAAAAATAGCAGACCGTTACATGGTCTGCTGCCAGGTTTGTTCGTCCTCATGGTCGTCGGATTTGTGTCCGGCGGCGTTTTTTTGCTGCCGCTCTTTTTTGAGTGCCTTACTGTCCATATGCTGCGGCATGGTGGTGGCGTCCTTTACGGGAGAAGTGAGCTGATCGCGCTCCAGAGCGTGCCCCAGCTCGACCACGCTGCCCACAACACCAGCGCTATTACCGGGATGAGCAGCAGCGCCGGAGACAGGCGCGGCAGATGCAGCTCGGGCAGGCGGAGCGAAAAGCGCCGCTCTTTCGGCCTCCCAGCCTGTTCGAGCTGTGTGCGGATCGCCGTCAGCTCCTTGGTCATCATATCCGTCTGATTCTTCGTGGCGCAGTTGATTGGGCGAGACAGGAGCTTCTCCAGCAGCTTGATCTGCTGCTCCCCGCACCAGATCAACTCGTCCAGCATATTCCTGAGCTCCAGCCACTCTGCCTCTGTTGGATGTACCTCCGGCATCGGCTCGGGCGGCTCCGTCATCTGCGGTGCTGTCGATACTGCTTCCTGCGTGTGTCGGTCCCTCTGAAAATTCTGCGGTATATTCAGCTGCTTCAATTCCTCTTGCGATAAGTTTCTGCCTGATTCTAAACTCATGCTCCATGGCCTCCTTCAAATAGCGTTTGTCGTGTAAGCGGTCGTCACGGCACTTCATGCCGGACGGGATTGTGTAGGTGATGCTTTGACGAGTGTCCTCCCAGCGGACGCCGTAGCCCTCGGACTTCATCAGCGCGATGAACTCGTCCTTGGTGTGGGCGTATTTCATGCAATCGTCGATGACATTGATGAGCCGGAACTTCCAGCTCTCGCCCTTTGCCGCCGCACGGTACTCCCGTGCGCTCAGACCCTGAGATTTCTGTTGCTGTTTTGGCAGCACGGACAGATGGTGACTGAGACAGATCTCATCCGAGAGCGGACGCAGCACGGCAAGTGTACGCGGACCCTGCCGCAGCATCTGACCGGTTTCATAGCAGACGGCGTTGACGATAAAATGTGAGTGGATGTGCGGCGCATCCATGTGGGTGGCGATCAGCACCTCGCTGTCCGGCCATGCCTTTGCCGCGAACTCCTTTGCCATCTCATGAGCCAGCTGGCCGGTAACGGCTTCGTCCGGGTGGAAGGACTGGACATAGTGATAAAAATAAACTGGACTGTCTTTTCGGTGCATGGTGCGGGTGGCGAGAAATTCCTGACAGGCCAGCTGCGGATTGCAGTTCTGCCCGCTGATTAACTGCTGCCCGTTTTCCTGCATCGTCTTTTCTTCCTGCGACACATAACCGGCCACGCCCCGTAGCGCCCCGGCAGATTGGCACTTGTATTTAATAAACGTGACCGTCGCCATCAGCGTTCCTCCTGCTCGGCCAGCGCCTGTACCTTGTTGTAGAGCTCAGCCAAAGCCGCTGTTGCCTCGCCCAGATTGACTTCCCCGATGCGGCCCATGTTGGCAAGAACGGTCAGCTGATTGAGGTTTCGCCCGATGCCCTTCAACTCGCGGGTGATCTCCGGCAGACCGTTCACGACCACCACCCTATGCCGCATGACGGCGGCTCGGACGTAGGTGCCCACGGCCATCTGCGCCGTGTTCGCTCTTGCCGCAATGCTTTCGTACTGCTCCGGCGTGAGCCGAAGCGTGATGCGAATCTCTTTTTTCTGCTTCATGCCTTCCTCCGTTTCTATAGTGGGTGTGGGCTACTGCCCACAAATATCATGTGCCCGAGTCCGACGAAGTCGGACGGGCGCTCTGCTTGCCCTCCCTAAAGGGAGGATTCTCCGCATCCCAGCAGTTTTCAGCAGGGTCGACAGGGTCGATTTCTCCGGAGGCCTGCGGATCGTCACTATCGGCACGGCGCAACTCTATGAGCCGCTTTCCGTTGCTACGGCGAACGGTCGCTGAGATGCCGATTTTACTTAGCGCGTCAAGGCTTTGCAGGATTTGGCGGGAGACCTTTTTGGGTGAGATTCCCTCACTGCCGTCAGGGTCGATCCTCTCTGCCAGCTCCGTGGGAGTGCCGATAAATTCATATCGGTTTTTCATAAAAGCAGAGAGAAGAAAAATAATGCGGTCACCCAGCAGTTCAGGCTGTACCCGGCTGTCGGAAACCAACTCCCAGATGTTATCGGCGCTGCGGGTCAATTCAATTTCCCGATACTCAATATCCCGCCCGATGCAGTGGATCCTTGCCCTGCCGCTGCCGCGCTTATCCTCGATGAGTGTGAAGCTGGAGTCCACCGCGCCGCTGATACCGGTTGTGCCAGAGATGCGGTTGAACACATCATCGGCGAACTCCTTGCGCAGATGATGGATCAGCAGAATGGCGATGACGTGCTTGTCTGCAACCTTTTTTAATGCAGAGAGGTCGCGATAATCGTTGGCGTAGGTGTTGTCGTAGTTGGTGCCGCGAATCATTTGTAGGGTATCGATGATAATGAGCGTCGTGTCCGGGTGCTCCTCGATGAAGTTTTCGAGTTGTTCCTCCAAGCCCCTGCCGAGAATGAAGCTCTCGGTGCAGAAGTGGACATTCGCCGGCGCATCCTCCGTGATCTCAAAGAGGCGGTTCTGAATGCGGAGCGGCGAGTCCTCGAGGCAGAGATACAGCGTCGTACCCTGCCGGGTGCGCATGCCCCATATGGGTTCGCCCTTGGCGACGCTGACCGCCAGCCACAGTGCCAGCCAGCTCTTGCCCACCTTGGGAGAACCAGCGAGGATGTGCAGCCCCTGCGAGAGCAGGGTATCCACCGCAAAGTTCAGCGGTCGGAGCGGAGTGCTCATCAGCGTCGCACCATCGATGGTGTTGAGGCTTTTTGTTTCCTGTGTTTTCATGTTGTTCGTCCTTTCCATAAAAAATAGGAGCGGTTTTACCCGCCCCTCTACTTTTATTGTGTCGAAAAATATGGTAGTCTTATAGAAAGCAAGGACAATTAAAATAACAAGCAGGACAAATAACGGAGGCGGCCATGGACGGTGAGATTGTTTTCTATACCCACGACGATTCCCTCGAGCTGAATGGAACGCTGCTCTCCGCCGGTGAGCTGACGGTGGATATGCTCAACCTCACGCCGGATGAGTACTCCGTCATGATTGAGACTTTCAAGCGAACGAAGGCGTCGGAGGATGACCGTGAGCTTGATGTGCTGGATGAACTGCTGCGCCAGCATAAGCTGTTTGCTCTCCTTGCGCCGTGGGCGGGGGAAGATTTTCAGCACAGGCTTAACCGTTATGATCGGTATCTACATGACATCCGCGTATTCAACACCACCATCCAGAACTTTATCCAGTATGTGATCTCTCATCTGCTGAAAAATGATCCGGAGAATTACGCCGCCGCGCTGTATGATTTTTACACCGATCCTCGTATGGTCGAGAATCTGATCGTCACGCCTCTGAACCACGGAACAGACTGCTACACGACCCATGACCGCTACGCGCTCTCCTATGTGCCGCGGGAGATGGCGGACGGGAGCTTTGCCATCTGCGAGGAGCACAGCACGGACAGCGTACAGGCGGTTTTGAAGGCGGATTACATGCACGCGCTGAACGCAGGGCGGAACATCCTCCGCTGCAAGGTCTGCGACAAGTACTTTCTTTTGAAGGGCGGAGCGCATGCGCTCTACTGCGAGGGAGCCTGTCCGTACGACAGCCGGTTTACCTGTCGGCAGTTCGGAACTCATGAGGTGCAGAAAGAGCTGGCGCGGGATATTCCCAAACTGCGAATCAAGCTGACGGCGTTTGAGCGCATCACCAAGGATATGCGCCGTGAGGCCATCACCCGGGAGGGGGCCCGTGCTGCCAAAGATGATGTGCGGGATGCGCTCTACGACGCTTTGCGCCGGAACGATGTGTCTTTGGAACAGTTTGAGCAGGCGGTATCGTCAGAGGCGGTTTACATCCGCTGCGGGATCACACGAAAAGCGAAGCCCCGCGGCAGGCCGAAGAAAATGGGTGGCGCGCCATGAAGCGCGCCGTAACCAACGAGGAGCTGATGGCGCTCTGTGCGGATGGAGATAGCTCGGCGCTGGACGCTCTGTGCAAACAGAATCGGGGCTTGATCTGCGACCGCGCAAAGAAAATTGCTTTTCTGTATCACTGCTATCGTTTCAATGATCGGGGAGATCCCACAGCCTATACGATAGAGCTGCTCTCCGATTTAGAGGGCGAGGGCATGACCGCGTTCATCGAATGCGTCTGCGGCGGAAAATATGATCCCAATCAAAATAAGCTGACCACCTATGTTGTGCCGTTCATCGACGGCGCCATGCGGCGGTATCTGGAATCCTGCATGGGCACACTCTCCATCGACCGGGACAGCATGACGATGGTACGCCGGGCGCAGGAGCTGTATCATGTGCAGAGAGAAAGTATTGCCGAAATTGCTGCGGAGCTGGGTATTCCCGCAAAGGTGGCGGCGAGCCATATCGCCTATGCGACGCATTTTCTTTCTGTCCATGACTGCGTCCCACGCAGCGATGAAGATGATGACGGAGACAATAACGATGTCTACGATTACATCGCGGAGCAGACACTGCTTGAGCCGCCTGACAGGGCCGTCTACAAAAAGCTGCGGTCAGAGTACCTACATGGGCTGTTTCTACTTCTGCCGAAGAAGGAACAGGATATTCTCGGCAAGCGCTACGGCGTGTTCGGCTATAGGCAGGCACCGCTGGACGAGATCGCCATGTACCACTTCATGAAAACCGACGCGGTGGAGAAGACACGCAATCGAGCGCTTGGAAAACTGCAAAAACTCCTGCGGGAAAATCCAAACCCGTGGGCCACGGCGGAGGCGACGATCCGCAAGGCCCGACGCGAAAGCGAAAGAGCGGAGGACTACTCTACCCCGCAGGGCGCATGGTATGAGGTTGAGTGGGAATTGAAGGATCGTTTTCCTGTACTGGTTCGGGAGCTGATCTCGGTATTCACACTTATGCATGAGACCTTGGAGAAGGACTCGGCTTTGCAGCCCACAGCGGAAGCCGAATTGACCCTTACCCCATAATCGATGCACAGAACCGCCACAAAGCCGAATCCGAAAGTGGTTTTGCAGAATGAACAGAAAAAGACACAAGAAATGCCCCGAGGCAGACCGTTCAAGGCCTGTTTCGGGGCATGGTTTTGTACGGGGTGCGGGATGATTTTGGCTTGAGTTTATTCCCCTGCATAGGATGAGGAATCGGGCTTGTCGTCCGGTGGGGTGCTGTTGCTCTCTGGCACCTCATTGATGGTCTGGTCGATGACCTCGCCGGTGGGCTCCGGGCAGGTCTCCGGTTGGGCTGCTGCCGCCGTCCTCGCTGGCGCTTCATCCTCGTCGCCCATGATCCCAACCTTCACCCCGGACTCGTACATGTTATACGCCTCGGTGCACTGGCCGGGGCCGCTCCACTCCACCAGACCGAATCCGGGGACATCGTAGTTGGCACGGCCGTTGATCCCGATGGCATCCGGGCCGAAGGCGGTAGGGATGGTGGTAGTCTTGCCGATGAGATTGCCCTCGGCGTCGTAGAGGTATTTTCCCGAGTAGACGTTATTGGGATAGATATCGGTGTGGTATGGGTCAGAGCTGTCGACGGCTGTTGTGGCGGGAATCGCGGGCTTTGGTGTCAGATCGGGCGCAGGCGCTGCATCTGGCGTGATAGCGGATGTATCATCCTCAAACTGCTTTTCTTTCTCTGCCAGTATCATCGGCTCGGCTTCCGGCACAGCGTATGCGGTTTCCAATGCCGGCGTTGATTCTGCTCCTACGGCGGGCATTGCGCTGACAGCGACCTCGGCGGTTACTTCCTTGCCTACATACGTTTGAGGCCACACGAGGGCGCACAACGCCGTACAGGCGGCGATGATCACGGCGGACGTGATGATCTTTTTTATGTTTTTTCTTCTCCTTCTTCAGATAGAAAATGAGCGCTCCGCTCGACCTCGTCAGTCAAAGCGGAACGCTCACGTTCCAGATGGTTTAATTCGGTTGTTAGCTTCCACGCCAGCTCAAATCCGCAAAGAAAGCCGTCCAGCGACAGCGCGTTTGCGATTGCGTTCTCATCGTCGATGATCCGCAGCATCAGCTTCCGTTCTGGCTTACCCAGCCGCTCCCGCAGCAGATCGTGATTGGCCTCCACCGATGCTTGCAATGCCGTCAGCTCCGGCTTTTCGTAGAAGTGGTCGTACAGTGCGTCCAATATCTTGTCCATATACCTCGCCCTCCTTGTAGCAAGACACAATAGCAGAACTTTTCGAAGAAAGCTATGACTTTATTTTCAGAATGACAATTATTGTCACTCTGGGCTGCTATAATCAAGCTATAAAGCAGAAAAGTCGACACCATAAGTCAAAATGCCTAAAATAATTTATACAGAATCCATTAAATCTGGTATAATAAAAAATACATATAGAGTTGTTGGCAAACCCGCCAAAAGACGGTGACGCAAAGCTAACAGGACCTTCCAATCGTGGGTGGTAGCCAGCTGCCGGTTTCTTTTTTCATGGGGGTGTTCGTATCGAAAATCCGGAAATCGCGCTCAAGCACGGACGCATTTTAGACATCTGTCTGCGCTTGATTGACGGTGATGTGATTACAAAGGCGGATGCCGCCCAACGTTACAGTGTCACGGAGCGCTCGATTCAGCGGGATATCGACGATCTCCGCAGTTTCTTCTCCGAGAGAACCGCACAGGAGGGCGTTGCGCGGGAGATCGTCTATGACAGAGCCAAGAAAGGCTATCTTTTGCGCCAAAGCAGCGCCAAGAGCCTGTCCAACGGCGAGGCCCTTACGGTCTGCAAGATTCTTTTGGAAAGCCGCTCCCTGCGCAAAGATGAGATGATTCCTATTTTGGACAAGGTTATCAACAGCTGCGTGTCCTATTCCAACCGTCCACAGGTAGACGTGCTGATCTCCAATGAAAAATTCTATTATATTGAGCCGCGCCACGGACAGTCTCTGGTAAATCGGCTGTGGGATGTTGGGGTAGCCGTGCGGGATCAGCGCATGATGTTGATCGAGTATCAGAAGCTCAAGAAACAGGAGGTCGTCTCCCGTCTGGTCAAGCCGGTGGGCCTGATGTTTTCCGAGTTCTACTTCTATATGACCGCTTTCATCGAACGGCTGGATGTGGGTGAGGAGGATAAGGATACCCTCTACCCCGCCATCTACCGCATTGACCGAATCAAGGGCTACCGCGTTTTGGATGAGCATTTCTCCGTGCCGTATAAGGACCGGTTTCAGGAGGGCGAATTCCGCAAGCGGGTACAGTTCATGTATGGTGGAAAACTGCGCACCGTGCGCTTTCAGTACAGCGGACTGTCCATCGAGGCGGTGCTGGATCGCCTTCCAACGGCCAAGGTACTGGAGGAGAAGGACGGCATCTACACCGTTGAGGCTGAGGTGTTCGGGGACGGAATCGATATGTGGATAAAAAGCCAGGGTGCAACTATTGAGATCTTGGGTTGATGACAAGTTGACTCTCCTGTGAGGAACAGTGTTGATAAAATCAGAGAAGTAATGCTTTTAATTAAGTAAAGGCGTTTGTAGTGTAGGTATATTAAAATATCACGAGAAGGTGGACCGCCTAAAATGAATAGTAATGAGAATTTACTGCAATATGAATCTGAATTGCCTGATGAATCGTTCGACTTTGATGAATTAGAGAAAAAACTCAGAGCTGATTTGGATGAGGAATTATTTGATTTGCAAATTATTAAAGAGGACAGAGAGAAGATCAATAACCCAGATAGTTTGGGAAGTACTGTGATGGGCGTTGTTTGGGAACAATTCATCAATCAAATAGGCGTAGTTGCGGGTGAGGATTTTATCGCCGAAAACAGAGGACTTACATTAGATTTAAGGGATTCGTCTCATATACAAACCACAGAAAACTTTGCCGCCGGAAAAATCGCCACACATAACGATAAAATTGATTATCAACAGAGATACGATGATTGGCAAGAAAATTTTCAAAAGGATCCAAGTATAGAGCATAAGAGAAAAGACTACAGATACAATGAAGAGGCCCGGGTTTGGGAACATTATGATAACCGAAGTGATTCGTGGAAAAACGTGTTATGCAAAGATGCGCGTGAGGATTTCGACAAAGGGCGGCCTTCCGGGAAAAATACAAGCAACACAAATATGGATCATACTGTTTCCGCGGCAGAGATAATTCGGGATCCATCTGCTAATGCTCATTTGACCAAAGAAGAACAACTTGCTTTTGCAAATAGTGAGAAGAATCTCAACATAATGGATTCTGCGGCTAATCAGTCTAAAAGTGATTCTACTATGTCTGAGTTTTTGGGCAGCGAAAGAGATGGACAAAAACCAACTGATAGGTTTGATATTGACGAAGATCAGTTAAGAGCAAAAGACAAGGAAGCCCGAGAAGAATATGAAAAGCAGAAAAGCGAAGGACAGGAAAGGTCCATTAAAGCAGGTAAACAGTCACAGAAGGAAGAAGCATTTAGAATTGGTGGAAAAGCGCTGAGAGCTGTTGTCATGGGATTGCTTGCTGAGTTGATGCGAAATATTGCGGCCAAATTGATCGCATGGTTACGCTCGGAAGAAAAGAATCTGGAGAGCTTTATCAGCGAGATAAAAAACGCGCTCAGTGCGTTTGTCGGAAACCTCAAGCAGACGGCCTTTACAACTGGAAATACATTGGTCACAACTATTGCCACCGCCATTATTGGCCCGGTTGTTGGAACAATAAAAAAGGCGTGGATGTTCCTAAAGCAAGGTGCCAAATCTCTAAAGGAAGCAATAGATTATATCAAAAATCCAATGAATAAGGATAAGTCAATAGGCGTTCTGATGTTAGAAGTAGGAAAAATCGTGACGGCAGGTCTTACTGCTGCTGGAGCAATTGTTTTAGGAGAAGTGATTGAAAAGAGCTTAACATCTATTCCGATATTTGCAGTTGAAATACCTCTGATCGGAAGTTTGGCAAATATTCTTGGAATATTTCTCGGTGCTTTAGTGTCTGGCTTGATAGGCGCAATTGCAATGAATCTGATTGATAAAGTCGTGGCCAAGAAGCAAAAAGAAAGCAATACAAAGCAGCAGATTGATAAAGGAAATAAAATCCTAAACACACAAGATGGGCTTATACAGGTTAAGGTCACTAAGTTAAACCTTGTTAAGCAAGATGCAGGCACCAATATTATTGTTCGGCATCAAGCTGGTGCGGATGAATTCAACAAAATCTGCGATAAAATCTTTGAAGCAACCCAGACCGGCACACAAAGCAGAAGCAAGCAAAATAGCGATGCTCTGGACGAGCTGCTGCAGATGTAACATATTTTATTTTGAAAGGAAATAGTCATGAAAGGAAGCACGATTATATTTACCATTGGCGGTGGCATTTTAATATGCGCCATCGTATACGGCGTCTATCGAACGCTTAGAAAAGGAAAAAAAACAAACTCCAAATCAGTTTGTGCAACAAAGGTTTGCACTGATGAATCTGATTTTGCAGATTCTGTTGTGCATAGTCCCCAGCCGGAACGCGATCTTGCTGATGCCAAACGTCAAACAGGTGCCTCCGTTTACGCACGCCATCAAGAAGCGGGGCAGATTGTAAACGAAGCTATGAACCGAATTGTCAATGATAATAAAGATTCTGATGTGGTTGTTACAGAAAACAGCGATACCCTAAACCACATGAGTGGTGATTTAGACGATTTATTAAAGTGAGGAGTTAGCTCATGTCTAACGCAGAAGATAGAAGACTTGCCATTCATGACCTCCAGAGACATGACTTTGAATCTGCCAAGCAATCTCTGCAAAAGTATACTGTACAAAACCAGCAAAATATGGATCTCGCTAAGGTTCCCACTGATGCTGGACTGTTCGGGTGGTTCGATCACAAGGTAACAGGCGATGAATTAAATGAGCTTACTTCCCAGATTCAGAATCATCTCATAAATGTTAATGGGATTAGTCAAGGCTTGGTTGATGAACTCGGGCAAGTTTATAAAGCATTAGATGCGCTGGACAATAACTACATTACCGCTATTATTGACTCCATCAAAGCCACTGAAGAGGTTAATCGAAAGACAGAAGGCAACCAAAAGGATATTCAGGACACCATTAAGAACCAAGAGAAAACAATCCAGGTGCTATCTAAACACAGCAAGGAAATCAAGGATAACCAAAGCGGGTTAGAAAAAGCCGTCAAAGTTTTGTCTCAATTTAGTGACAAGCTTTCAAGATTAGAGCACATTACAGATGTAGATAAGGCGTGGGAACTCATTGAAGATTTAAAGAGAAGCGTTTATTCGCTGGCTCAATATAAGGATAAGCTTTCCAAATTTAAGCATCTCAATGAAATTGATGGTCTATGGGATGAAAAGGAGTCCGCAAAAAAGCACTTTGAAGGTATTGACATTAGCATCGCCAATATTACCAATTTTCAAATAGAATTTGAACACAATATTGAGGGCCTCTCGGAGTTTCAGCAGAAACTTTCGGCAATTACGCATCTGGCTGATGTTGATTGCGTCTGGTCTGACACAGAAAATCTCAAGAACACTGTCGATGGGTTTAATAAGACTCTGTTGGAGTTATCCGAGTTAGTTGGTTCTCACAGCAAGGCCATCAAGGAACTCACCCAGGCTATAAATGAAATAAGCAGATCTCAGCAAAAAACGTTTACATCAATGAGCACGGCATTGGATAAGCGTCAATCTGCACTGGATGAACAGGTGGAACTGCTAAATATTTCTCAGCGGGAGCAGCTTGATATAATGAAAAATTCTTTGGCTGAGGCCAATCTGGCACTCAATAACCAGATGGATTCTTTCAAAGAGTTTCAACAGGAGAGCGTGGAGAATCTTGTTCAGTCCTTATCTGAAGAGAAATCTGCGCTTAACAAACGCTTGGATGCTGTTACCAAACGGCTCAAAATCGCGTATGCTGTCGCTGGCGGTGCTGCTGCAATTCCTATCATTCACATTGTTTTGAGCCTGTTGGGGGTATTATGAGCGACAATAAATACGCAAATGAATTGCTGGATCTTGCCTCTAAACTTGATGCTGTGACCAGCGATAAAGGAGATACCACGCAATGCGCCATGGCTGTAGTTGAAAAGTCAGATTGTACTGCAACCATAGTCCTGTTAAGTAAGATTTCAAATACAATTAATTCCGAAGGTATTACAGAGGATATCAAAATAATAGCTAAAGCCCTAAAAGACAGTCTTCTCATGTTCTATGGATATATCGGAGTCAAGACTATCTGTGACCAGTCCCAACAAATCAATGATGATTCTCGATCCTTATCTGAATTGCTGCATGACCTTAATGAACTTATTGGTTTGAACAATGTCAAGGCTAAGGTAAATGATTTAATTGCTTTTCAAAAAGTGCAGATGCTCCGAGAGCAGCAGGGGCTTCACTCCCAAAAGGGTACTCTTCACATGGCCTTTACGGGGAATCCAGGATCTGGGAAAACCACAGTTGCCCGCATTGTTGGCCGAATTTACAAGCAAATTGGATTACTTTCAAAAGGCCACTTTTTAGAGGTTTCAAGAACAGACCTGATTGCAGGTTATCAAGGGCAAACTGCCCTCAAAGTTAAAAAAGTTATTGAGCAGGCCAGAGGTGGTGTTCTCTTTATTGATGAAGCCTACAGCATCACAGAAAATGACCATAGTGATTCCTATGGCCGAGAATGCCTGACCGAGCTAACTAAAGCTCTTGAAGACTATAGAGATGATTTAGTTGTTATCGTAGCAGGTTACACTGAACCAATGAATCACTTTTTTTTGTCTAATCTTGGGCTTAAGTCCAGATTTAATACGTTTATTGAGTTTCCGGATTACTCTGCCGATGAATTGTATAGCATTTTAATTAAGCTCTGTGCAAACAATGACTATGTGCTATCAAACGAGGTGTCACAGCTGGTTCTTAACTCTTTAAGAGAACAGATAAATTTGAAAAGCAAGAACTTTGCTAATGGACGACTGGTGAGAAATATCTATGATGACTTGATTATGAATCACGCCCGGCGTGTGGCTACCAACGATCATCCATCCCGTGATGAGTTACAGTTGATTACAACCGAAGACTTTAACGCTACTTATGAAAACAACAATTCTTAATCTATGTCTATGAGGTAATCATTCTTATGGAAATTCACGACGAAGAAATCTACAAAAATTCCGTTTCCATCATCAAGCACCTTTACGGAGCGCAAGCTGAGTTTCGTGAGGGGCAATATGAGGCCATCGAAGCAACCATGACCCAACGGCGAACACTTGTTGTTCAGCGAACAGGCTGGGGTAAGAGCCTCGTCTACTTCGTATGCACAAAGCTGATGAGACAACGCAAAATGGGTGTTACACTGGTCGTGAGTCCACTCTTGACGCTTATGCAAAACCAAATAGAATCAGCGAATAATTTGGGTCTAACCTGCGATATGCTCAACAGCCAGACAAAGGATCATCGAGAAGGAATCCTGCAGGCCATGTCTGACAGTACGGTTGATTTGATTTTGGTCACTCCCGAAACCCTATTCACTCAAGATGTGCAGAGTCGACTTAAAGATATTCAAATCGGACTGTTTGTGATCGACGAGGCGCATTGTATTTCAGACTGGGGTCACGATTTTCGCCTTGAGTATAGCCGTCTAAAGGATGTTATTTCTCAACTTCCGTCCAATGTGCCGATTCTTGCGACCACCGCAACAGCCAATGACCGCGTCGTAAATGACCTGAAGTCACAGTTGGGTGATGATGTATATGTCTCGCGCGGACCGCTTACACGCGATTCGCTTTACATTCAGGTACTTCATCTTCAGAGCAAAGCGGAGCGATACGCATGGATTGTTGAAAATATTAATCGGTTGCCTGGCAGCGGTATCATATACTGTCTGACACAGCGCGATTGCGACTATTTAACTGACTTCCTCCAAAAAAACGGAATTTCGGCTATGGCATACTATTCTCGTGATGGAGAACAGGAAGAAATAAATCGCATCGCTGAGGACTCTTTCAAGAAAAACGAAATAAAAGCAATCGTTGCCACAATTAAACTGGGTATGGGGTACGATAAAGGCGATATCGCCTTTGTCATCCATTTTCAAATGCCGGCGAATATCGTCTCCTACTATCAGCAGATTGGTCGTGCCGGAAGAAATATTGAGCGTGCTTTTACATTTCTTATGTGCGGTCGAGAAGATGAGGATATCCTCAATTATTTTATGAGGACAGCTTTCCCTACCGAGGAAGAAACGAGTGCCATTGTCGATTTTTTGAAAACAAACGGCGGCGCAAAAAAGATGCAGATTGAAGCGGTGCTGAACATCAGAAATGCAAGAATCGAAAAAGCGCTTATGTTCCTTATTAAGGATGGATATGTATATAAAGAAGGATCTACATTCTACCTATCACCCAAACCATTCGTATATGCACGCGAGCATTATCAGGCAATTACGGCAATCAGGCAGAGCGAAATGGAGCAGATAAAAGCCTTGACCCGCACCCAAGAGTGCTACAGCAGATTCACAGTTTCCTGTCTGGATGATACAACTGCAACTGATTGCGGACACTGCGCAAATTGCTTGGGCGGTAGTCTTTACCCTGATGAGCCGTGCTTTGCAGGCAAGCAGGTGGCATCCGAGTATATAAATGGCTTGATACTGACAATTGAACCTCGGAAAAAGTGGGTAGCATCATCTGTCACTTCAAACAAAAAAATTGAATATATTAACAAACCAGGAATTTGTCTTTCCAAGTACGGAGAAGCTGGCTATGGTGAACTTGTAAAGAGAGACAAGTATTCCACACAAAAAAGGTTTTGCGATGAGCTTGTCGGCAGGAGCGCACAGCTGCTCAGGCCGCTTATCACTGAACATGGAATAAAATATATAACCTGCGTACCATCTCTGCGCAGCGCGATCGTGGAGGATTTTTCCAAACGGCTTGCTGCAAGTCTTGGAATTTCTTTTGTTCCTTTGCTTGAAAAGGAGCATACCGCCCAGCAAAAACAGATGGAAAACAGTTCTCACCAATGTGAAAATGCTTTTCGGTCTTTCTCGGTTATAAAAGATGCCGAGGTTCCGTCGAGAATACTGCTAATAGACGACATTGTCGATTCAAAATGGACCTTGACGGTCTGTGGATACCGGCTTATGGAAAGCGGATGTGAACAGGTTTATCCTTATGTACTTGCAGACAGCAGCCAAAAGGAAGTATGAAAAATGAATCAGAATTCAGAAGCAATCACAGTATTATGCAGCCATCTCTGCGTAGGAGAAAACATAAAACCACTGGAGCCAAAAGAGTGGAGTACGCTTGCCCAGCAGATGCTTGACAACAAGCTGCAGCCTGCTGATCTATTAAATTTCAGCCAAGAGGATTTTACCCGTTATTTCAATTATGACAGTGAACAGACAGCGCGAATTCAAAGACTGATTGGGCGCAGCGCCAGCATGAGTTTTGAGGTAAGCCAATATGAGAATATGGGAATCAATATTGTTACGCGGGCGGATTCCACATATCCCAAGAAGCTAAAAAAACGCTTAGGCAACAGCTGTCCGCCATTATTCTATTATGCGGGCAATCTGAGCCTGCTTGAACATGATTATGTTGGTTATGTGGGCTCACGAAATATTGGCGATGATGACACTCTTTTTACAATCGAGACCGTGAAAAAAACGGTGTCAAAGGGATTTGGCGTTGTTTCTGGCGGCGCAAAGGGCGTTGACTCTACTGCAGAAGCGGAGGCGCTACGGCTGGGCGGGTACGCAGTAGCCTTTCTCTCGGATTCGATGAAGCGAAAAATTAAAGCATCGGATACTATTTGTGCCATACAGGAATGCAGGCTTTTGTTGCTTTCGGCAGTTAAGCCTGACGCCGGTTTTAATGCTGGCGTTGCAATGATGCGGAACCGATATATTTACGCTCAGTCCAGCGGAACGGTGATCGTGAAGTCTGATTACAACAAAGGCGGAACATGGAGCGGCGCCGCAGATAATTTAAAACATAATTTTTGCAGCACCTTTTGTTGGAATCACTCCGGTTATAACGGTAATTTGGCACTTATAAAAAGCGGAGCAATTCCAATCGACGAAACATGGGACGGTGATGTAACCGCTGCAAAGCCGGTGATAACAGAACAGATGAGTATGTTTTAGAACAATGTTCTGTTCAGAATATCTCTCACCGAGGTGTCGTTAGCATTAGTGTCAACGCCGGTTTCATTTTGACCGAAAACGCCGGTCGGAAATGACCCATATCGCCGGTCACCCTACCGCCGGAATATCCGCCGGCGGAACTGTCTGGACGCCGGCCTTGAGCCGATCTTTCAGCCGGTAGGTCTGCCCACGGATATTAATCACATGGGCGTGATGCAGCAGTCTGTCGAGCAGGGCCGTGGCAATCACAGTGTCGCTGAGCAGCTCGCCCCAGTCGCTGAAATACTTGTTGCTGGTCAGGATGATGCTGCCGTGCTCGTAGCGTTCGGACACCAGCCGAAAGAAAAGCTCGGCTTCCTGGCGGTTTAGCTGCATGTACCCGACCTCATCGATGACGAGGATTGCCGGCCGCAGATAGACCCGCCAGCGCCTCTCCAGCCGGTTCTGTTCCAATGCCCGCTTGAGATCCTCAATGAGGCGCGCCAGGCTCGTATAGTAAACCGTCAGGCCTGCTTTTAAGGCTTTCATGGAGATGCCGACCGCCAAATGGGTCTTGCCGACGCCGGGCGGCCCCAGCAGGATAACATTTTCCGCACGGGCGGCAAAGGCCAGAGTGGCCAGCTCGTCAATTTGCCGTTTGTCGATGGAAGGCTGAAAGCTGAAGTCGAATTCCTCCAGGCTTTTTCGATTTGGAAGACGGGCCAGCTTTGTCCGCATTTCTTCGCCCTTCCGGCCGCGTTCCTGCTGCTCGGAGGTCAAAAGCTCGTCCAAAAATTGAGCATAAGTGTGTTCCGCGTGCAATGATCGCTCCATCTGCGCATCCAGAAGCGCCGAAGCGGTTTCAAGGCCCATGCTGCCGAGCAGCTCCCGGGCGTGTTCCAGTTCAACCACAGGAAGCACCTCCCAACAGCTGATCATAAACGCTCAGCTCGCGTACTTCCACGGTGCCATCCTTCTTGTTGGCGCACGGGAAAGGCACGGGAATGCCGTTTCTCTCCGTAAGACCACTGTACTGCCCCCGCAGGAAAACGACATTACCGGAACGGTATTGCGCCTTGTGTTTTGCCAGAAGCACCTCGCCATAGTAGATTTCCAGATAACCGGCGCACAGGCGGACGCGCACTTCCTTCCCGCTATATTGCCACGGCACGCCGTAACGGACGCCGTCAAAACTGACCATCCCGTCGCGCGTGACGATTCGCGTCTCCCAGCGGTATTTGTCCAATGTCTCCTGGGGCGGCAGATCTTGCAAATTCTCTTTTTCCAATTCCTGCAGCGGGATTTTTCCGGTAGTGTGATGGACTTTTCCGTCGGCCTGCCGGCACCAGCAAAGCGCCTGCCGATTCAAATCCTCCAGGTCCTCGAACTGCCTGCCGGGCAGAAAGTTATCTTTCACATACCGCACCAGGCGTTCCACCTTACCCTTGGTCTGCGGAGAACGAATACGGCACACCTTTGGCACAAATCCAAGCTCGGCGGCAAAGTCTGCGAACCGCGTATTCCAAATGGGCTTTCCGGCCTCGCGCCCCGTCACAACGGTCTTCATGTTGTCGGTGAGCACGTTCTCCGGCATGCCGCCGAAATACGAAAATGCGTTGACAATACATCTTTCCAGACTGCTTAAATCGCACCGGCTGGTGAATTCCGTGTACTTCACGCGGGATTTTCCGAGGATCATCACGAACGCCGGTACCTTGTGTAACGTTCCGCTGCTGTCCGTGTAATGGCAGATGCCCCAATCCATTTGCGCCTGCTTGCCTGACGGGGTCTCGTAACGCCGCACGGCAGGCAGGGCTTTCGCCGGTCGGTATGGATGCACATACTCCTTGAGAATTGAGATTCCTCCGCTGTAACCGGCGCTCTGCAGTCTTTCCAGCAGAACCACGCAGTTGAATATTCCCTGGTTCATGAGTTCATCGAGCTGCGGTTTGTATGCGTCCAGCTTGGAGAAACGGTCAATTTTTACCGGCGCGTCTTCCTTGCGCTCGATGTACTTGTGGGCGGTGTTCTTGGATATTCTGAGCTCCTTGCCGATGGCATAGGCGCTTTCTCCGCTCTCTGCTTTTTCCCGTATCATGAGAATCGTTCCACTCCTTAACATCCGGCCTACCTCCATGGCGTTTCTTTACGCCATGGTAGCCGTTATTCTTGAGTGGGTCAATTTTCACCGGCGATCTCGGTCAATTATACTCCGGCGTTTACAGGATGAGCTACGGGATTCTCAGATTAAACCGATCAATAACATCATGAATGGTAAAGATACTCTGGTTATTGCTTCGACTGGCTCTGGAAAGTCCCTAATTTATCAAATCCCCGCATTGGTTCAAAATGATACTTTGACACTCGTAATTGAGCCGACTTTGGCCTTGATGCATGATCAGGTAGAAACACTAAAGAAGTGCGGAGTTGAAGCGGAATACATCGATTCCAGCTTATCCGGGAGTAAATGGCCGGAGCGTATGGACCAGCTTGCTCATAAAAAATTCTCTCTCCTCTATGTTACCCCGGAAAAGTTATTGAATCTTGACTTGGCTGGTAACAAAATCGGGATGATCGTGATCGATGAGTGCCACTGTGTTCTTGACTGGGGCTACTCTTTCCGCGAGGCTTACTTAAAAATCGGTGCATATATTGAAAGTTTAAAGAAGCGTCCGATTGTTGTAGCATTGACCGCAACCGCTGATGAAAAGGATCGCAAGCATATTGCAGAGCTGTTGGGAATGAATCATCACAAATGTTATGTGAATAGCCTCTATCGGAAAAATTTAATCTTTGTCAAAGAATACGCCTTATCTAAGGAGCAAAAGAGAGTAATTCTGAATAAATATTTAAAAAAGTATCATCGCAATTCTACAATCATTTACTGCAATTCTCGCAAAGCTGTAGATGCCGTATATGATTCCGTAAGTAAGCCACACCCCAAAGACGTTGTAAAATATCATGCCGGTATGAACATAGAAGCCCGCACAAAAAGCTTGGATAGTTTTTTGTGCGGGTATTCTCATATTATGGTAGCAACTACTGCATTTGGAATGGGAGTGGATCAAGAGAAAGTGGATCTTGTGATTCATTTTAATATGCCGCTTTCTACGATTGACTATTATCAGCAAGCTGGACGAGCAGGTAGAGATGGGCAAAAAGCCCATTGCATCCTGCTGTACAGCGATGACGATTACTATGTTGACAAAGCCATTATAAACTCAATCGAGCATTTTTCTGCGCGTAAGCGGGCTCTTTCCAGATTGGACAGCATGCGGGATTTCTGCCAGGATACTGAGCACTGTATGGTGAAAACTCTGTTAGCTGAACTCGGCGAGCAGTATGCGAAAGACTGCAATCACTGCTTAAACTGCAAGAAAGCAGGGCTGGACAAATGAATACCGATGTAAAAATTCAACAGGGAATCGACACTTACTGCCTTTTTACACCGCTGACATATAAAAGCAAAGAGGCGATTTTCAATGCCTTGAAGAAATTGCCGGGATTCCGAACACTTGAAAGCAATTATTACTTGGATCGGTACCACTATGCCAGCAACTGCTTTGAAGAGAATGGAATTAAATTGGATATTCAGAGTTACTCAGCGGTAGGATGGAGCTTAAAGGTTCGGTTGAAACCCTCAATTGTTCTGAAGGCAAAGAATCCCTGGGCATTGTATCGACCAACTCGCAAAAACTACAAAATGATTGTTGACAAGACAGATGCCATCTTGGAAAAGGTAGAAGTACCCTGTTCTATTAATGAAATGAGTATCTGCCGACTGGACGTTACCAAAAACCTTATTTTTGATAAAAAGGAACTGGTGCAAATTTACTTAAGGCAACACCGCGCAATGGCATAAAAAATCCACGCCATCTGCCCATATTGACAAACAGTGTGGAAAATCTTTGCTTTTTCTTCGCAAGCGCAACCTGAATCAGACTGCCAGACTTGGTCTGTCAGCCAGAATCAGATTTGCCAGCGCAAACAGCATATTCAGTTTTGCGGTCTGCTTCTGCAGGCCTCGGTATCGTGTCTTTCGGTATCGAAGCAAACCCTTTACAACGCCAAAAACGTGCTCGACTTTTGCTCGGACGGACGACTTCTCATGCTCTCTGCGCTTTAACTGAGCTTGCGATCTGGTGGAACCCTTTTTCATCTGCGAGGGACGACGATTGATTTTATAACGAATGTGCTTGCCTGAAAGGTTTTCGATGATGGCCTCTTCACGCTTTTCAGCTCCAAGATAGCCGCTGTCCCCATATACAACCGTCTCTTCTCTGGTCAATAACTTTGAAGTCATGATGACGTCATTGACGTTCGCGGCTGTAACTTTCACCGTGTGAACCAGACCACTGTCTTTGTCCACACCTACGTGCGCTTTGTAGCCGAAGTGCCACTCATTGCCCTTTTTCACCTGATGTGCGTCTGGATCCCGCCGCTTTTCCTGATTTTTTGTAGAAGACGGTGCAGCAATAATTGTTGAGTCCACGATGGTGCCCTTCTTTAAAAGCAGGCCCTTTTCTCGCAGCAGTTTTACTACCTGTGCAAACAGCTGCTCCTGCAAACCATTGTGCACGAGGATATTCCGAAAGCGGCCGAGCGTATCGCCGTCAGGCACCTGATTGCTGGAATCCACGCCGCAGAAATCCGAAAAGGCGCGGCTGTCGATGGCCTCGGCAACCGTCGCTTCGTCGGACAGGTTATAGAGGTTTTGCAGCAGATACAACCGCAGCATCAGTTCCAGATCATAGGGCTTGTTCCCGAGCTCCCCTTTGTAGTAGCACGGCTTGATAATGGCGACCCATTTGCCCCAGGGAACGATCCGCTCAATCTGTTCAAGGAATTCCTTTTTCTTTGTCCGCACCTGTGCCAGTTCATCGTTCAGGGCCGACAGACTCATTTGTTTATCCATGACTGAATTTTATCACTTGGAGACATTTTTTGCACGCAGTTTTCTGTGCGGTGTTGCCTTAAATCTTTTAAAGAAGAGTCTAATCCCTTCAAAATATAAGCTTGATTCTTTCCGCAAAATTAATCCAAAGGTGAAAGATGTTCAAGCGGCTAACCGTCATTCCTATAAGATTAAATGTCAATCCGCAGCGTTCTTCACCTATGATAAAACAGCTCAATTGCAGATGATCGGACGATTTCAACCCCCTGTAGGAGGAAAGAGAATTCTTCGTTTGGAGGTACAACTAGAGCGACCAGCAATGAAAAAGCAATTAGGAGAGCAGCTGAACAACTATCAGTACCTGAAAGAGTCTGCACAGCAAGGATCTGGAATTCTAGCATGGTACATTGATCGGCTACAGCCCAAATGTGAGCAATATATCCACTACCAGGTGGCAGTTGACACTGTAAAAAAGAATATAACGAACAAGAAAACACAGGAACGAATGCTTTTTCTACTGCGCAAAGTGAGTGACAGCCGTGATTTATCCTCAGCCATGGAGAAGCTAAAAAATGAGTTTGACTTAAAGGGACATCAGTGCAACCGGGTATTGGAGCAATTCGCAAAGCTGGCAATCAGCCCCATTACTTTGCCCAGTAACGTCTCACTGGATACGTTACCAAGCTTGATAACTGTTACAAATAGCATACTGTAGTTATCTCCAGATTCTTAATTAATTGCTTTCATTTTAGATCGCTAGTGCAGAATTTGAACCTATGATCTCCGGGTTATGAGGTCAGTGTCCATGTTATTATATCGTATTTTTTCGTTGGAAACACTCTGAATTTATTGCAATTCAAAGTAAAAGTGTGTGTTTTCGTGGAATGTAATGTGATGCTGATTCATATCGTTGTGCGCTACAAAAAGGCATGGATTTCTTCAATCAATTTTTCAAAGAACAGTATTATTTTTCAAACATAGCGTTCAGAATGGCTGAAAGGCAGCCTCTGTCCCATATAATCCTGCCGCTGGATCAAGAAGTCGGGTTATGATCCGCGCCTTTCTTGCGGAGGCAGGAGGCCGGAAAACCCAGCTCTTCCCGATATTTGGTGATCACCCGCCGGGAGACGGGCAGACAAATTGTCTCCAAAGCCGCCCGCAGTTTTTCATCGGAAAGAGGATGAAGGGCATCTTCCGCCCCAATAAAACGCAGGATTTGCCGCTTGACATTTTCACTGGAGATCTTGCCCTCCGGCGCTGCGATCACATTGTTGGTAAACAGCTTCCGGAGCGGGTAGATCTTCCCACGGAAACTGATACTCTTGCCCTGCAGCGCCCGACTGACGGTGGAAACGCTCAGCCCCAGATCCGCTGCCATCTGGCTCATGGTCATGGAGGTCAGAGGTTTCCCGTGTAAAAAAAATTCCGCCTGACGGTGTTTAATTTCCTTTAAAATTCGCTCAATGGTACTTCCACGCTCCTCCACGCACCGAATCAGCTGCTTAGCCTGAGCAATCTGTTGCTTCATATAGGAAATTTCCTCGGTGCAGCTGCTTCGCCTTAAAAGTGTGATAAGTTCCTGGTTGATATAGATCCGTGGAAGAAACTGCCGATTCATTTCAATGATCAGCTGATCCCCCTCCTGATGGAGCACAGCCTCTGGAATCTGATAAACCACCCGCTCTCCTGTGCCATAGCCGCGGGCCGGAATCGGCGCCAGCTGGCGAACTGTGGCAGCAGTCCGCTTCGCCTGCTCCATGCTGCACCCCAACAGCCGCGCCACGCTGTGCAGATCATCCTTCGCCAGAAGTGGAAGTCCATTCTTGACCAGTCCGATAGTGTACTGATTGAAATTTGGCCCCTGTGCCAACTGAAGAATCAGGCATTCTTCCAGCGTTCTTGCCCCCACCCCAGCAGGCTGAAGGTCCTGAACCACATACAGCGCCTGCTCCAGATGGAAAAGCGGAACACGCAGCTCCGCTGCGATCTCCAACAGGTCGAATTCGAGATAGCCGTTATCAGATAAACACTGGATTAGGTATTCGCACAGCTGCCTCAGCTCTTCGCTCAGACCGGGTACCTGCGCAAGCTGTTCCGTCAGCATATCGAAGAAATTGTTGTCGGAGAACGCCAGGTTTTCCAGAGTAATCCCCGCATTGCCCATGTTGCCACTGCTGGAGCAAACCTCCGCACTGCCGCAGCTATCGGCAATGTAAGGATACTCTCCAGTCTCCAGGCCGCAGAGATCCTCCCCACGGACCATGCGGTCCTCTTCCTCGGAAGTCGGGAGGGGCAGATTCGGCGCGTCTTCCAACTCGATCAACGGGTTGGGGAGTATTTGCTCCAGAAGGTACTCCCTTAGCTCCGGCAACTCCATCTGCAGGACTTTCAGCGATTGCCGCATGCCCTGCGTCAGGACCAGCCGTTGTTCCATGCTCTGAATCTGGCTTGTCTCCATCGGATACTCCTTCCTTTCAGATCGCTCCCCGCTTCACCGTCACAAGGAATTTTTACCATCTTGCTGCCTTATAGGAAAATGTAGCTGCCGCTCCAGCACCTGTGCGACTCCGCTGTCCGTATTTGCCCCGGTGCGGGCACAGGCTGCCAGCAATGCCTCGGGGGAGCCGCTCGCCATAGCGTATGACCACTGTGCCCACTCCAGCATGGAGACATCGTTGCTGCTGTCTCCGAATGCCATCACCTCCGCGGGGAAAATTCCAAGCCCTTCACACAGGTTCCTCAGCGCCTGCCCTTTGGTGGCGAGCATATGGTTGATCTCCAGATTGTCATAGGCGGGAATATACGTATGGGTCAAATCCCGAATCGGCTCTATTCGGGCTAGAATCTGATCCTTGATCTCCGGATGAATGCCGTCCACATTGAACTTTTCCACGCCCTCCGATGGAACGGCATCGGGCAGTGACGCTACCTCAATATTCTGTGCAGCTCTCATTTGAAGAAATTCCCACGGCTGTTTTTGGTAGTGTTCCATATTCCAGAAACCCTTTTTTACGTAAATACGGCCACATGCATACAACTCCAGCGGCAGGGCGTATGGCTCGAACAACCGGAGAATCTTCCTGGCTGGCTCCGCCGAAATTCGATGGTGAAAAAGCGCATTTCCGGTTTCCCGGTCCACGGTGACGGCACCGTTGGCCGTGATTAAATACCGCACGCATCCCAGGTCCGCCGCCACCGGCTCCATCAGTGAAAGCGGGCGTCCGCTTGCCAGAACCACCTGGATTCCCCGCTCCGCCGCGCTACGGATGGCATTCTTGTTGCGCTGAGAAATCGTGACATGATCCGCCGCCATCAGTGTTCCGTCCAAATCCAGCGCTAAAAGTCGGATTGGCACACCGTCACACCTCGCCGAAGCCGGATTCAATCAATTGAATCAGCGTGTTTACGGCCTGCTCCTCATCGGTGCCTTCCGCCCGAAGAAGAATCTCAGCCCCCTGACTCAAGCCCAGGCCCAGAAGAAAGATGATGGATTTTGCGTTCGCGAACGTATCGGAACCGACTTTAGCAATCTCAATTCTGGACTGGAACTTGGTTGCCGCCTGAATAAAATCAGAGGCAGGGCGGGCATGCAAGCCACTCTTGTTCACAATTCTTGTGGATTTGGTATACATAAAAATTTAGTTCCTTTCTAATACTGGTTTGCGTCATCCCGCAGCAGGATCGTAGCTTCTTCCGCCGTTGCGCAGCGTAACAGTCGGGCACTCAGTGCCTCCATCTCCGGAACGGTCCGGGCAGACAGTGCTTGCTTGACGGCAGCCAGTGAGCTGGCGCCCATGCTAAGCTTTCGGATCCCGAGGCCCACAAGAGCGGGAACCGCAAGGGCGTCCCCACCCAGTTCCCCACAGATGCTCAACGGCTTTTTCTCTTTGATAAACGCGTCCGCAACGGAAGAAATCAGCCGGAACACAGCGGGGTGATAGCTCTGGCAGTATGCGGCCACATCCGGATTGAGTCGATCTGCCGCCATGGTATACTGGCACAGGTCGTTGGTGCCAATGCTGGCAAAATCCGCCTCCCGGGCCGCAGCATCCGCCAGAATTGCGATAGAAGGAATCTCGATCATCATGCCCACCTTGATGTGGGGAGAGATAAGTACACCCTCGTGCTCCAACTCCCGACGGGCCTGTTCCAGCTGGGCTTTGGCCCGGCGGAAATCCTCCAGACTTCCCACCATGGGGAACATGATCCAGAGTGTTCCGAAGGCGGAGGCCCGCAGCGCCGCGCGGAGTTGAGTCCGGAACACCTCCGGCAGGGAAAAGCATAGTCGCAGAGCCCGCCTGCCGAGAAACGGGTTGTCCTCCTTTGGCAGGTCCAGACACTCGGTGGTCTTGTCGCCGCCGATGTCCAACGTGCGCAGCGTGACGGGGCGATCCCCCATTTTCTGCAAAACCGCTCGGTAAATCTGAAACTGCTCCTCCTCGTCCGGCAGTGTGGAGCGGCACATATATAGGAACTCCGTACGGAACAGACCCACAAAGTCCACATACGGCATGGATTCGGAATCTCCGGCGTCTCCCGAGGCGATGTTCAGCCCGATTTCCACCGCCTCTCCGTCCGCTGTCAGACCTTTTCTACCTAAAAAGGCGCGGGCAAGTGCGGCCTTCTTCTGCAGCTCCTTCCCGATTTGCCCATAGCTGCTTACAAGCTCTCCATCAGGGTCGGCGGTGACCGTACCCGCTCCCGGGCGGGCGTCCACGGCAACGGTCTGCCCGTTGGAGACGGCATGCAGCAGGCCACCGATTCCCAATACGGCGGGGATGCCGTAGCTTCGGGCAATGATGGCCGAATGGGAGGTGGGGCCTCCCGCTTCGGTCAAGATTGCCAGCACGTTGGATCGATCCATGGACGCCGTATCGGAGGGAAGCAGATCCTTGGCGGCAACCACCACGGGCCGGTCCAGCGAGGACAGATCCCGGGTCGTTTCGCCCCGCCAGATCCGAAGCAGCCGCCGGCGCACGTCTTTAAGATCGTCGGCCCGCTCCTGAATCAGCGGGTCGGATACCTGAGAAAGCATCTGAATGAATTGCTCGTAAACGGACTGGATGGCCCAGTCGCCACAGCACCGATTTGTACGGATAGCAGTCTGGATCTCCGCGGCAATGGCCACATCAGCCAAAATATCCTGATGCGCCGTAAAAATTTTTGCCTTTTCCGGGTCATGAGCGGCAAGGGAGTTCGTCAGCGCCTGCAGTTCATTTAGTGCGGCAGTGGCGGCCGCGTGGTAGTGCGCCAACTGTGCCTCTATCTCCGATTCCAAGCAGTTCCGCTTTTGCACCTGTACCTGGGCGGGACTGTAAAGCAAAATCGGGCCCACCGCGATGCCTTCCGATACGGCAATTCCACGCATAACCATTTTCCAAAATCTCCTTATTCGCTCACCGCATGTAGTGAGAGGCTGCTTTTTTACCGGTAGACGATGCAGTTCTTAATCACGGCGCCGGAGGCATGCTCCAGAATCGCCTTCTCGGTGTCCTCAATCGAGTATTCATTCTGCACGAAGTCGTCCGCCAGAATCGCCTTCATTTTCAACATTTCAAACGCTGCGTGGACGTGAACGGGGGTCGTGTGGAACACGCCCTTGATGGTCAACTGCTCATAGTGCAGCTTTGTCGTGTCCACAGGAACGGCCATTCCCTTCTTCGTCCCGCCGAAGCACAGCACGAATCCGCCCGGCCGGGCCATATTGATGGCGATGTTCCAGACTTCAGGCAGGCCTGCCGCCTCAATGGCCGCGTCCACGCCGCGCTGATCCTCGGTCAGATCCCGCACGGCCTTTGCCTGATCCTCCACATTTTTGATGTTGATCGTCTCTTGAGCGCCCAGCTTGCGGGCCATGTCCAGGCGAACATCCGACAGGTCGCAGGCGATTACGCGGGCGCCTCGCAGATAGCACATGCGGATGAACATCAGGCCGATGGGGCCGCAGCCGTTCACGCACACGGTATCCCCCAGTTCGATGGGAACGTTGGCGGTGCCGTAGACCGCGCAGGCGAGAGGCTCCAGCAGAGCTGCCTGCTTATATTCCATGTCGTCGGGCATATGGAACATGTTCTGCTCCACGATGCGGGCGGGAATCAGCTGGTACTCGGCATAGGCACCGTTCTGGAACTGATTCTGGATCAGGTCCACGCACATGGAGTGCAGGCCCTTCTTGCAGAAATAGCACTTGTTGCAAGGTGCAGAGTTGTGAGCAACCACCCGGTCTCCGACTTTGAAATTGGAGACTCTCTCGCCGACGGCATGGACGATGCCGGAGGCTTCGTGCCCCATGGCGAAGGGAGGATCGTAGCGGTATCCCCTTTTATAGGTTTTCACATCCGTGCCGCAGGTCAGCGTCACCTTGTTCTGAACCACCACTTCACCGGGGCCGGGCACCGGAATCGGTGTATCCTCCACACGAATGTCGCCGGGTTTGTAAAAAAGAATGCGTTTCATAAACTGTCGCTCCTTCCAAGCGTAAATAAATATCAGGTTTTCTCAAAAATCTAGCTTTTCCATCAGGAAATTGCTCAGACACGCCAACTGGTAATCCATAGTCACAGCGCCGGGGTCCAGATCCCCAACTCCCTTGTTTTCCTGGTAACTTGCACGACCCTTCACGGCTTCCATCTCTCTCGTGCGCTCCATGCCCGCACGGGATCCGTCCTTCAGCGCCGTCAGCGCGGATTTTATATCCGCGCCGCGCTCCAGAGCGGACCGGTAGGCCTCAGTACCCTCGTACAGACTGTCCACCATGGTCTTAAAGCCGGGCTGAGTTTTCCCCCGATCCATAATTGACCGCAGCATGGCGCTCAGTAGTGTCAGTACTCCCCAGGTGTCTAGGACCTCCACGCCGGCCAGCGCCTTCGCCGCGGCAAGGTATCCGCCGCCGTACAATACCCCGGACGAGCCTCCAATGGAGGACATCAGCGTCATCCCCACCTTTTTCAGCATGTCCGGCAGCGGCAGAGCCTTCAGCTCCGTCTCCATGGAGAGAAGCTTCTGAAACCCCAGGTTCAGATTGACCCAATGGTCGCCGTCTCCGTTTTTGGAGTCCAGCATGGTCACATAGTCGCCGTTTTGGGAGATGATGTCAGCGGCCGCCTTCAAATATTCCACATAATCCACCGATGTAATGGCAAGTCCCATTTCAATCACCTCCCGGAAACGCCGGCGTTTCACACGGCGCCGCAAGAAGCTCCCGCAGCACAGCGTCTAAGCGAAGGAGAGACAGCGAGGCGCCGGCCATTTCCAGTGACGTCATATAATTTCCAACATAATATTTGACGGGCTGGATCTCCCTGGCCTTCAGCAGCCGGTCGACTTCCCCGGCGAGAATATAAAGCTCCATGAGAGGAGTCCCGCCCAGTCCGTTGATCAGCACGGCCGTCTCCCGGCCGGTATAATCCAGATCGGCGCAGATTTTGTCCACCATGATTCCAGCAATCTCCAGCGCGCTGCCCATTTTGGCTTTTTGGATTCCGGGTTCGCCATGAATACCCATGCCCAGCTCCATCTGGTCCTCCCCAATGGAAAACCCCGGTTTGCCCACGCCGGGAAGCGTGCAGGCGGAAAAGGAAACCCCGAAGGAACGGACATTGTCCACCACGGTCTGTGCCGCCGCAGCCACCTCGTCCAATTCCGCACCGGTTTCCGCCAGCGCGCCGGCGATTTTGTGGACGAACACCGTACCGGCGATTCCCCGCCGGCCGGTGGAATAGGTACTCTCCGGGACGGCCACGTCGTCCCGGACTACCACGGTGCGCACCGGAATTTCCAGATCCCCGGCGAGTTCTCCCGCCAGCTCAAAGTTCATGATGTCGCCCGAATAGTTCTTGACGATCAGAAGAACGCCTTTCCCTGCATCCGCAGCCTGAATGCCGCGCAGAATCCGGTCCGGAGAGGGCGAAGCGAAGACATTTCCCGCGACGGCCGCGTCCAGCATGCCGTACCCCACATAGCCGGCGTGAGCGGGCTCGTGTCCGCTTCCTCCGCCGGAGACCAGGCCCACTTTGTTCTGCTTTTTCAGATGGCGAAAAATCACTTCGCCCTCGGGGTCATATTCAATTTTCGGAGAAACGACAGACATGCCATGTAGCATATCGCCGACAACTGTTTCCGGATTATTGATGATTTTTTTCATGTCTTGCTTCTCCTTGAAACAAATCATTTGTGATACCCATCCGAGCAAAGGTTTTGGGAATGGGGACAAATCGGTTGGTTTGCCTCAAAACGACCGTCAGCACGACCGCCGTAAGGGTAAGCAGAGCGTTGTGCGTCAGATAGGATGCTGCCAGCAGCGCGATGGCCGCGACGATACCCATGTACCATAAAACGTATTTCAGCGTTTTCATTCTCAAAACCGCTCCTTTCTTTCGCCGTGGCGGAGGAATGCCGCCACGGCGAAGTGCAGTGAAAACCTTTATGCCTTCAGCCCCATCACATTCATTAGATAGAACAGCTGGTCAAGCGGAATCTGCTCCACATTGTCATACCCCACTGCGTAGGACGCCTGCAGGCAGGCGTTGGCGACCTCCTCCACATAGACGGACTTCATGTAGGCGTCATAGATGGTATCCGCCACGGTGAGAAGGCCGTGGTGCCCCAGGATGGTGGCCTCGGTTCCCTTTAATCCCTCCACGGCGGAGTAGGCCAATTCCATCGTACCCGGAGCCTGGAACGGCATGACCTTGCAGATGCCCCCGTACATGGCGGCCTCGAACACCACGGGCTTGACCTCCTTGCCCAGGACAGCGAAGGTGCAGGCGTTTCTGGCGTGGGTATGGCACACGGCCTGCATATCGCCGCGGCTTTTCAGAATTTCCGTGTGCATGGGCCATTCGCTGCTGGGAGCCAGGCCCTTCAGATTTTCCACTACATGGCCTTCCAGATCCATTACGATCATGGCGTCGCCGTCAATTTGAAAGCGGGACTCCGCATGGGGGGTAATGACCAGCAGTCCCTGCTCTCTGTCAATCTGGCTGAAGTTGCCGCCGCCGTGTTTGCATAGATTGCTCTCCTCCGCCAGGCGGGAAACCCGCAGAACCTCTGCTTTTAGATCTTCTAACATAGATGACTTACTCCTTTTGAAAAACTGGATACTGAATTAAACTCTGCTTGTGGTGCGATCCAGCGCTGCCTGCTCCTCTTTCTTCTGCCACTTAAAATAAAAGAATGTGAGAACCACAAAGCCGGCCAGGGCCACAAAGGCTACCGGTTGGCCGCGGAAGCACTCCACAACGAACCAACGGATCTCGGCGATATCCATGCCCCACCATGCCATATTCTGTCCGGAGGTTAGTTGGGTTCCCGCATTCACAGCCAGTTTGGTCAGCATCGGAGCAAAGTCGGAGGCGGACCAGCAGAGGATGGGAACCATGACATAGCTGGTGATGATCATCTTGATCAGGTCGCCCTTTGCCGCAACGAAGACGGCGGCGCAGACGCACACGTTCATCAGGTTGCCAAATGGCAAGACGGAGTTTCCGGGCAGAACGGCGGAAACCAGCAGCGCCACGGGGATTGTCAGGATAATGGCGACCCAAATTTCGGAGTTGCCCGCCAGAATGGGCCAGTCCAGTCCGATGACCAGGTCACGGCCGGGGAACCGATTCTTGACAAAGGTCTGCGCCGCATCGGCGATGGGGGTCAGAGCCGTCATAAACAGCTTAGCCACCATGGGGAACAGGGCCAGCGCGGTGCCTGCCTGCACGCCGATCAAAAACGAACCCGCGCCGGAGCCGCCCATGAAGCCGATGATGGTGCCGATAATAAAGCCGATCACGTGGTTTTCGCCGAAGATGCCGATTTTAGAGCGCAGTGCGGCGGCATTCAGCGGCTCATGCTTGGGCAGGATTTTATCCAGCAGCTTGCAGAAGGGATAGAAAAAGATGTTGCTCAGGAACATCGGATGCGGCATACCGACGCCGGGGATACCGGTCAGCTCCGTAATCTGATGTTTGGTGGCGTCCGCATTTTTCAGCTCCAGAATAATCTGTACGATTGCAACGCCGAAGGCAATGATCGGGTTGTTGGTCACGCAGTACACCAAGTAGGCGGTGAAGATCTGATTGCCCACATTCCACATGTCTACGTTCAGGCAGTCGGTCCAGCCCAGCAGGAGCATAATGACGTTGATGCCGATCTGGATCGGGAACATCAAAAACGCGAAGGCCCAGGTCCAGCACAGGCCCAGGGCCGGCGCCCAGCCCATATCCAGGGCGGTCAGCTGCATGCCGGTGCTCTTGACAAAGCTCTGGGCCGCAACACCGACGGTGCTGCTCATGTAGGAAATCACGAGATTGATGCCGGTCAGCGCGACGCCCAGCGTCAAAGCTGCGGAGAACGCCTTTGTGGGCTTCAGACGGACTGCCAGTCCGATAATCAGCAGAACCAGGGGGATGAAGACCGCGGCGCCAAGATTCAAAATTCCTTGAAATACCGACGCTAATGCACCCATAATAATTTACTTCCTCCTTTAAACTTGTTAACGACTAATGGAATCCAACGGTCACTTCTTGATCAGTCTGACCAGTTCTTCCATGGTTTCCTCCCGCCCGACTCCGGTCAGAAACGGAATCCCGCTGACGACAGGAATGGGAAACTCCTGCTTTGCCCTTGCGGTAGGGGTGATGGAGACGTAAATATCTGCCGAACTCATATACATGTCCAGAGATTTGATATCCACGGCCTCCACTCTGGCCTTTCCGGCCAGTCCCCGGTCCTCCAGCGCACTGTTGATTTTGCTTGCTACGGTAGATGAAGTCGCAATTCCTCCCCCACAGGCAACAATGATATTTTTCATAAAGCATACCTCCTTCCTTTCCAGTCTGCTCCGGCCTCATCTTCCTTCACCTGAAGCCCTCCACACAGCTTGAACCTGTTCTGTTTTACTTTAAGCAAAAGCAATGCCAACATTGTGTATAGCGACGATATCGCGATGAATCCAACAGAAAAGTTTAAGCACAATACACTAAACCGCTTCGTTTGAAAACGGAGCCCCACTAGTGTATAATTTCTTAAAAGTCGAATTAAAATCCGCCTGAGATTCCCGCTATTGCTTCTCATATCCGGGTCAATCCCACGTTATACACCTCTTGGCATGCGTTTTGCTTAACAGAATGAATGAGGGGGCAGTGCATTCGCTGCTGCCCATGAGGCAATTTATCATTCTGTGAAAGAGGAGATACACGAACATGTCCGAATTAAACATTGATCAGCTCCTGCACAAAGAGATGGTCTTTCTGAATCTGGAGGCCAAAACCAAGGAAGAACTGCTCGGCATTCTCACCGGAGAGGCGGTGAAGCAGGGCTATGTGAAGGACACTTTCCTGCAGGCCGTGCTGGAACGGGAGGAACTGTATCCCACCGCGCTCCCCACGCCGGTGCTGAAGATCGCCGTTCCCCATGCGATGGACCGCTCCCACGTGATCCGGCCGGTGATCGTGCTTGCCAGGCTGAAACATCCGGTTCCTTTTAAGGAAATGGGCGAGGGCATCCGGGACATTTCTGTGGACATGGTCTTCATGCTGGCGGTCAACGGCCCCAAGGATCAGCTGACGGTTTTGCAGAAGGTGGTTGGCCTTTTCTCCAATGCGGCGGCGATGAAGTCGATTAAGGATGCGAGCACGGAGCAGGAGATGATCGATGCGCTGAAGGCGAATCTAGACGCGTAAATCTTGTATGGGTGGGAGGAGGATGCTACATGAACGAGACAAAAATATTAGAGTATGTCCGTCAGCGCATCGGTGAACCCCAGATTACTGCCATGATGGAAAAGGGGGAATTGCTTGGGGTCACGGCCAAGGAGATAGAAGACAGTCTCCATATTGCCCGGACAAACGCCAGCGCCGCGCTGAACCAACTGGTGAAAGAGGACAAGCTGATTAAGATCAGCAGCCGCCCCGTCTATTTTCTTCCCACAGCGGTTCTGCGTGCAAAGACTAAAAAAGAATTATCCTCCTCCTATGCGCCGGAAGAGTTTTTGCAGCTTCTTCGGGCGAAAGGCGATTCCAAAGATCCGTTTGATGAAATCATCGGAGCCAGAGGGAGCCTGCTTCATCAGGTCGGGCAGGGCAAGGCCGCAATTCTCTATCCCCCCAGAGGGCTCCACACATTGATTGTCGGCGAAAGTGGCACAGGCAAAACAGTATTTGCCCGGGCCATGTACGAATACGGTCTGAATGCGCTTAAGAATGATAGAAAGCAATACCCATTCGTGGAATTTAACTGCGCCGACTATTTTCATAACCCGCAGCTGTTAATGAGCCATCTGTTCGGTCACATCAAAGGGGCCTTCACCGGCGCCAGCCAGGATACCTCGGGGCTGGTGGAAAAGGCGAACGGCGGCGTTCTGTTTTTGGATGAGGTCCACCGTTTGACGCCGGAAGGGCAGGAATTGTTGTTTTATCTGATGGATACCGGGCGTTACAGAAAGCTGGGTGAGTCGGACAACCTGCGTCAGGCAAAAATTCTAATTATTGCCGCAACCACCGAATCTCCTGATGACGTGCTGACCCGCACCTTTATGCGCCGTATTCCGTTGACCATCACACTCCCGCCCTATCGGGAGCGCAGCGTGGATGAGCGGCTGCAGATCATACAGCATCTGGTACAGCGGGAGGCGGCTGCAACACAAAAGACCTATGTAGTCCCTCCTGATATTCTCCGCGCACTGGTCTCCTATGGGTTTCCCGGCAACATTGGGCAACTCACCGGAGAGATCAAGGTTCTCTGTGCCCGGGCTTTTCTTGAAAATCACAGCGACAGCGAGGAACTCACGCTCTCGTATGACAATCTCTCTGCCACCATCCTGCACTGGGGACAAGACAACCGCCAGCCGGTCCAGCTTTCCCATTTTCGCAGCGAGGAGGCAATGATTGTCCGTCCGAACTGGGTCGTACAGTACAGTAGCCTGTTTGACGGGCATGCAGCCTACGAAAAGCTGGCCGATCAGGTCTCGGCACTGGCCGACCAGGGACGCAGCAAGCAGGAGATCGCAGCAGAGCTGTCCGGACAGATCTACCGGTACTGTAACGACATTCTGAAAGAGTATTACCATGAGGATATTCGAACGGAGGAATTGTACAAGGTGGTAGACCCCGCCATCATCGACTTTACAACTGAAATACTGGAGGATGTTTCCAAGCAGCTCAATTTTCAGTTTTCGCAGAAGAATATTCTGGTCTTTGCTCTGCATTTTAAGTATCTTCTCGAGCGCTCCCACGCTGGCAGGAAGGTTACTCCTATGCAAATCAACCGGATGGAGCAGCAGTCCCCTATGGAACTTTCGGTTGCCAATCGCATTGTATCGGCACTCGAAGAGCGATTTCAAACTTCAGTGCCGTCGGAGGAAAAGTATTTTATTGGCATCCTACTGACCAACATTACAAACGAACCCACAGAGCCTCAGGTACGCTTGGTCATCCTTGCCCACGGTGTGTCAACTGCTTCCAGTATTGCCACCGTCTGCAATCGGCTTATGAACTGTGATTTTATACAGTTCATCGATGTTCCGCTGGAGCAGAGCGTGGAGGAAACCTATCGAATGCTTCTCCTGGAGATAAAAAGGGAACCCAAGCCCAAGGAGGTGCTGCTTCTTGTTGATATGGGGTCTCTGACTACCCTGGGGGAGCGAGTTACCAGGGATACCGGGATTACCACAAAAACGATTCCCAATGTATCAACATTGATGGTTCTAGACGTAGCGCGAAAGCTTTTGGGGAAAAAGTGCAGTGTGGAAAGTATTTGCCAGGATTATCCTGAGAGGGATCTTTTACCCGAAAAGCGGTCTGAGAAAAGGGACCAGGCAATTCTTACCCTGTGTACGTCAGGAGTTGGGACCAGTGAAGCATTTCGTTCCATGATTGCCGATAAACTGTCTGAGCAAAATCTTTCTCATATTCATGTTCTTGCCATAAGCTTGGACGATCTCATAAATCAGACAGAAACCTATCAGGCAATCCGGCAGAAATTTAAAATCCTAGCCTGTGTGGGGAATGTGCCTTGTTCCGTGGATGTTCCCTTCTTTCACGTCACACAGTTGGTCTCGCCACAGGGGCGGCGGGATTTTTTAAGTTTTATCGTTCAATCCGATAATGTATTCAGAGAGCTTCCATCAGAAGAAAAGGCCGAGAGTGTGCAGGAACAATGCCGCTGTTTTCTCGCCAAATGTGTCATGTGCGTGAATCCCGAGATGGCTGTGCAATATGGCGAACAGTATCTCGCCGCGATTGATCTGTCCCAAGTGCGGGAGAATGAGGATTTTCATCTTGCCCTGCTGCTCCATATTGGATTTATGTTGGAACGGAATATCTGCCGGAAAAAAGTTCTGTTTGACAATCAGGAGGCATTTTCCGCCCAGCACTCTGAGCTGTTCCAGCTTCTGCGGGCAAAAGTATATTTGCTTGAATCCGTATTTGAAATTGAAATTAACGACGCAGAACTCTGCTTCCTCATTCAGGCAATTACCCAATACAAACAGAAAAAAGGCCCATTGATGGACGGACGGTCTATGGGGAACATTCGTTTTGGCTCATGAAGAATCCGATGCCCGAGGAGAGAAATGCCGCTCGTTTCATTTTTGAAATGAGCGGCACTTCTGTGTTTATCTTCATAAAATTGGGGCATATTGACCGAAACTGATTCTATTGAATCATGCAGAATGGAACTTGCAGATCAACGGATTGTAATTACTTAACGTGACGATATTGTCAGCACACTAAGACTTCCATGGTGATAATGGCTAGACTATGTCAAGGGGGTGCGGACGAAAACCTGGACCAGAAGATTAGGAGGTAGTCTGTGTATTCCCTTGAAGACAGAATGAAAGCAGTTGAGCTCTACATCGGTTCAGGTTGCGACGAGGTTGTAGTACTGCAGACTCTAGGATATCCATCGCCCAACGCGCTCCGTCAATGGTACAGAGAATACGAGCAAACCGGGACACTTCATCACAAAGTAAAGCGGAAGATTCAATACACGGAGGGGCAGATAATAGCGGCTGTCGCGTATTACGACAAACATGCAGGAAGCCTGATAGGGACAAGCAGGGCGCTGGGATATCCAGATCGGAATACACTAAGTCTGTGGGTCAGGGCAGCCCATCCTAACGAAGGCACGGTGCCTGTAAAACATTGCAAGTCAGGTCGTAAGCTGGTACGATGTAGTCTAGAGCAGAAGCAAGCTGCTGTTGAAGCCTGGATGAACGGTACGCCAGATTATAAGATTGCGGCGCAATACGGGGTCAGTAAAGCGACCGTCTATGCATGGAAAAGGCAACTGCTCGGAAAGGCGCCAGTCAGAATGAAGAAAAAAGACGATTCTTTTCTTGTTGAGGGACTTCCCAGCGGCAAGAAAGAACTCGAATCCGAAATCAAGTCGCTTCAGGCCGAGATACATGATCTGAAAATGGAGCGCGACGTACTGGAAAAGGCAGCTGAGATCGTAAAAAAAGGCAGAGGCATCAATCTGGAAAAACTGACAAACGCTCAAAAAGCCGATGTGATTGGTGCCTTGAGCGGAGAGTATCGGCTTTGTGAATTGCTGAACAGCTTAAAAATGGCTAAGAGCAGCTACTTCTATCAGCGGAGCGCTGCTTTGAGGCCGGATAAATACGAAGATTTGCGCTCAGACGTCAGATCCGCCTTTTATGAGAATTCTCAGTGCTTTGGTCATCGCAGAGTACATGCCGTACTGCGAAAAAGTGGAAGAACGGTTTCCGAGAAATTAATCCGCCGAATCATGCGTGAAGAACGGCTTATGGTGCATTGCGCCAGAAGGAGAAGATACAACTCTTATATGGGCGAAATCAGCCCTGCCGTTGCCAATGTCGTTAGCAGAGACTTTCATGCAGATGCGCCGAACCGAAAGTGGCTGACCGATCTTACGGAGTTCGCCCTGCCGTCGGGAAAGGTATATTTGTCTCCTGTGATCGATTGTTTGACGGAATCGTTGTTAACTGGACCATCGGTACCAGTCCTAATGCAGAGCTTGCCAACACGATGATTGATGGGGCGATTGCTCATCTCAGCAAAAATGAGCACCCAATCATCCACTCAGACAGAGGCTGCCACTACCGCTGGCCGGATTGGATAAGAAAGGTCAAAAGTGCTGGATTGATCCGCTCCATGTCAAAGAAAGGCTGTTCACCAGACAACGCAGCCTGTGAAGGTTTTTTCGGTCGTTTGAAAAACGAAATGTTCTATGGCAGGCCATGGATGGGCGTTTCAACGCAGTAGTTTATGGCGGTATTGGATCGGTACCTCCATTGGTATAACGAAAAACGAATCAAACTTTCGCTGGGCTCCATGAGCCCCGTTGAGTATAGGCAGAATCTTGGCTTGGCTGTGTAACAGTCCTAGATTTTGTCCGCACCCCCATTACAACTAGAGGGGAGTTGAACCCTCGTCGCATATCTCCCGGGTTTTATTAAGAAATGCCAAAATCCATTGGGATACAACGGATTGAATTGTTTCAACATCTTATCTGATCCCTGCTTTTTACAGGCAAAACCAGTGGTTTCCAGAATGTCATATCTACCAAAATAGCTACCAAACCACTCGTTGGATCAATGTAGTTGTGCTTTTCCTTCTGTCATATAGTACTTGTTGGGCATCGGATTTCCGTTTCATAGGAGGAATTTTCTGTAATTCATTTTGTACAAAATCTAGGTCCTGTAATTCTGCATCATTAACGCTCATCCATCCAGTGATTGCAGAGCGATTCCTTACAACCGCTCTAACGTGGGGATAGGCGTATTCTGAATATAGCAGAGTTCGCACCTTGTATTGTTTTACCTCATCCAAAGGTTCGAGAGTGGCCGTTAAACTAACCTCATTAGGATTTTTAAGATATAGTGGCATAAGAAACTGATATTTTCGAAGTACCACTGTTATATTACATCGCTTCTTTTTTTTGCAATTCTAATTCACCCAGTTTTGCGTCGCTGTAATCAAAGAAATGCGACTTGTCCACCCAAATTCAATCCGCAAAAAATTGACCAGATACCCCATTAACGTGTATAATCACTTAAAAAAACCGAGGAAGGTGATCCCCATGCTACGCATTGCCGTCTGCGATGATATGCAGGGTGAGTTGCAAAGCCTTGTTTTGCTGACAAATCAGTATTTATCCGCCAACAGTCTTGTTGCGGAGGTAACACAATTCTCCCACCCCGACGAGCTGCTGACTACCATTGAGGCAGAGAGCTTTCATCTTTACATACTGGATATTGTTATGCCCATGGTGAACGGTTTGGAATTAGGCAGAGAAATCCGCCGCCTCGACCGCGAGGCGCAGATCATTTACGCCACCACCGAGCCGCAGTTTGCCCTCCAGGCATACGCCGCAAGCCCGATAAATTATCTGATCAAGCCTGTGGACAAGCAGCAGCTGTTTGATACGCTGACTCTCGCCATCTCAAAAACAGACCTCACCGAAGAGCAGACATTTGCCGTAAAGACCGCCGACAGTCTACGGATAGTCAAACTCTCAGACATCGCCTGCTGTGAATACCGCAGTCACGCCGTCATCTTCACCTTGGCAAACGGCGAGGAAGTGCTCAGCCGCACTATTCGGGAGAATTATTCGGAATATATTTCGCCTATCTTGAAAAACAGGCATTTTCTGCAGTGCCACACCGCTTTTGTGGTCAATATGTGCCGGGTGGAGCGCTTTTCCAAGGACAGCTTCATGGTGCGCGGCGGCAAAACCGTCCCCATTGCGGCGAAGCAATACGCCGCCGTGCGGGATGCGTATATGGATTATCTGATGGATAGGGGGGACTGAGTATGCCAGCGCTCTTTCCCGATCTTTTGCGGTCAGTTATCACCGATGTGATGCTGGTGCTATTGCTTTCCACCATGGCGACGCCGAAATACAAGAGCAAAGCGGTATATATTATCGCAACCGCCATTATTTTGGCGGCAAATGTCGGCGCCAACTGTTACTTTTATCTGTCGGAAAACTATACTGCCGTATTTTACGTAGACCTTGCGATGCTGGTGGTAATCGGCGTTGCTTTGAAGCCCCTTTTTACCGATAAAATCATGCAGTGGTGCTTCAGCTACATCACAATGGTGAATATCTATGTCACAGTGGTGTTTTTGAGCTACATGCTGGCGGATATCTTTCCAAGCCCGATTTATGGAATGGCTTATTTGCGCCTCATTTTGTTTTCGGCTATTGTATTCGTATTTCACAGGTGGGTGTCGGCGCTTTACCGCAGTGTGCTGGACTACTGGCACATCTACCTGCTGCCCGTTGCCGCGCTGCTGGCCTGTCTTATGAGCTATTTTTTCTTCGGCGATGTCAAGGAAACGATGACGAGCATCCCCCTTTTGTTTGTCATGCTCTTAGGCCTGTCGGTCTATGTGTCCATCATTCACTCGTTCAAAACCATAACAAAGCAATATGCCATGCGCGAAGAAAACCGGAAAATGCAAGCGGAGCGGGAATATCTGCAACTGGCCGCAGGCAATATGTCCGGGAGACTCAAGCTGATGGAGGTAGTGTCGGCGCAGAACAGCCGCGCTGCCCATGACCGCCGCCACTTCAACAATGTGCTTCTGGAGCTTTTGGAGCGGGGACAAACCGGCGAGGCCGCCGCTTTGCTGCAAAGCCAGAATCAGGCAACGCCCATCATCAGCAAGGTCTACTGTGAAAACCCCGCCGTCAACGCCGCCGTCTGCCACTACGCTGGTCTTGCAGAGCAAGCGGGCATTCCGGCGGAGATTGCGTTGGATATTCCCGAAAATTTAGATGTTGATACTCTGGAGCTATCCATGGCGGTTTCCAATTTGATGGAAAACGCCATTCGGGCCTGCGACCGTCTGCCCAAGAACCAGACACCCTATCTTTGCTTTACCTGCCGAAGCGTTGGGCGGCTGCTTCTGGAGATGGAAAACCCCTGTGCCGAGGGCACTGTACTTGATGAAAACGGGTATCCTGTCGCCCACGAGGAGGGGCATGGCATCGGCAGCAAGAGCGTCCTTGCATTTGCAAAAAAGTATGACGGCGAGCTGCTGTATAAAGTCGAAAAAGGCGTTTTCCGGGTGCGCCTTCTCGTGTGAGAATACAGGAATTTCAGTTTGTCAAGAGTGAATTTTAAGTGAATATCAGTTTTTTAAGTGTAAAAATGAGTCTTTTAAGTGTAAAGGCTCATTTTTCTTTTTTCCATGCTATGCTCTTCGCAGAAATTTGTAGAAAAATCTGTGTGGATTTCTGTGCAATGGAGTGTGATGGCGTGGAAAATCGCAGGCAAGAGGATGCACCACTGAGAACTCCCAATGCCGAGGGCAATGTGTGGCCAAAGCAGGTTTGCCCCGCCTTTGAGCCGAGAGCCGGGGCACCGCCCGGGCTGCGTCAATGCTGGTACTGCCGCTGCGCCGATTTTCATCTGGACAAACCCCGCGCGCTGGATGTGGGCGTATGTTATTGGCCAAAGAAAATTTCAAGTTAAAAAGAGGGTAGGACTATGAGAAAGAAACTTCTAAGTATTGTTTTGACACTGTGTCTGGCGTTTTCTCTGCTGCCTGCAACGGCGCTGGCGACAAGCACAGCGTGGGACGGTACCACCGATACTACGTGGTACAACGAGAGCGATACCAGCTTCACCCTGACCACAGCCGAACAGCTGGCAGGTCTGGCGGTGCTGGTAAACGGCGGCAACGACTTTTTTAATAAAACCGTCAGCCTTGGAGCGGACATCGTCCTCAACACCGGTCTGAGCGAGGACTCCCGCCAGTGGACGCCCATCGGTGATGCTGCCGCAGGCACGGGCTTTGCCGGCATCTTTGACGGCTGCGGGCACACCGTCAGCGGTCTGTACATCAACAACAGTGCCAATGGTCAGGCGCTGTTTGGCAACGTCTCGGCACGAGACGGTTCTCACGGCGCCGTACTGCGCAATCTGGGCGTGGTGGACAGCGCCGTCACCTGCGCCACTCAGGGCGGCGGCATTGTGGGTTGCGCTGACGTCGGTCTTGTTGCCAACTGCTATGCCGACGTAACCGTCCATACCAGCGGTAACTACGCAGGTGGCATTATCGGCAGTGCCACCAGTACGATTACCGTAGAAAACTGCTATAATGTGGGTACCGTTACTGCTGGGGGAAACTATGCCGGCGGAATCGCACCGTATCCCACCATTGGCCCCGTGCTCCAATGCTACGGCCTGGATAGTGCGGTGCCCGGTGCCGGTGGAGATCATGGCAGCTATTCCAACAGCCGTGGCTATCTGGCTGGCTTTACCATGAGTGCCACTGTTACCGGCGATCATTTCAGTGCCGCATCCGGCAACCTTTCCGGCGGCGGAACGCTGGTGGACAAACTCAACAGTTGGGTGGAAGAGCAGGACAGCAGTGCCTATTACACCTGGCAAATTGCAGGCGGCGTCAATGACGGCTACCCGGTGCAGAACGCGCCGCTTTCCACGACAACCTATGCCGTGACCGTCACGGCGAAAAAGGACGGAGATACGTGGGATTCCGGTAAAGCCTTTACGCTGAAAAATGCGCTCACCGGCAAAGTCGTTGCCGATCTCAACGCCGTGAAGCCAGGCACCTACCTCATGCTGGACGGCGGCGCGGACACCGGCGCAACCGTCACGGTAACGGATGCAAATACCTCTGTAGAGGTAAATTACTACACCGTCAGCGGCAAGGTTTCGGACTATGACGGCGGCACGAACTCCGTTACTGGTCTGACGGTGAACCTCTACGCCGCAGCCGACACAACCTTTCAAACGCCACTTGTCACTGCCATCACAGATAGTACCGGCAGCTATTCTCTCGTCTGGTCACAGGGCAGCTATGTGGCGCGAGTGGCAGGCGTGCAGCACTCCTACGGTGCGGGAACTGCCAACGTGACTGTTAGCGGCACCGTTTCGGACGCAAATATTACGCTGACAAAAATCGTTTCACAGACAATTGCGGTCACCAGCACGAACCACAAGATCGTCTATCAGGTGGGAGATTCTCTGGATGTGACAAATCTGAAGATTACCGTCACCATGGCAGACGGCTCAACACAGACGGTAGACGTAACTACCGGTATGGTCTCCGGGTTCAATTCTTCCGCTGTCGTTGCCAGTCAGACTTTGACTGTGACCTACGATGGCAAGATCACAACCTATACGATTTCAGTGAACAAGGCGGCCTACGCCGGCACACAGGCCGGCGCGCCCACGCTTGCATCCAAAACGGAAAACAGCATCACGCTGGTTGCGCAAACCATCGGTGGCGAAACGGTGGAATACGCCAAAGCCAGCAGTTCCGCGGTGCCGGATTCCGGGTGGCAGACAGACACAAACTTCATCGGCCTTTCCAGCGGCACCTATTATTATTTCTTTGCCCGGGTGAAGGAAACGACCAGCCACGCAGCGGGTGCCGCCGCCAGCGCACAAATCCGTACGAATCAAGGGGAATTTCCGGACACGCTGAACATTGGCAGTGGCGGCATTACTGTGAACAACGGGACACATAGCGGCATTCAGGTGATTTATGGCAGCAGCACCTACGATGATCTGCCTGCCGCAACGCAGATTGTCGTCACCGGAACCAGCGGCACATACACCATCACAGTGAACACCAGCTGCAACATCACCCTTTCCGGCGTCACCATTACCCCCGCGGCGAACAGCACAGCAAACGCCATGAACATTACCGCAGGCACGGTCACTCTGGCGCTGGCGGACGGCACAAAAAATACACTCGAACCGCAGCGGCAAACAGCCACCGACGCGAATATCAACAAGGGAAAAGCCGCTCTGCGTGTTGCCTCCGACGCAGCACTGATCATCAACGGCAGCACTGGCACGCTCACCGCCGCCGGCGGAAACGGCTATGCGTTTAAGGCTGAAGGCAGCTACGGTGGCGGCGCTGCCGGCATCGGCGGGAACGGTTCATTAGCTTTCCTAACAAATGGAGATGCCAGTGGTAGTGTCACCGTGAACGGCGGCGTGATTATCGCAACAGGCGGCTCGTCAAGCTCCTATTGGGGCGGCGGCGGCGCGGGTATCGGCGGCGGTGCGGGCGCTTATATGGCAAGAGGCGGAAATAGCGGAACAGTTACCGTCAACGGTGGTTTTGTCACTGCCACAGGCGGCGCGGCTACAGTCAATGGCTGGGGCGGCCCTGGCATTGGCGGCGGTGGCGGCGGTGCTGTTACCTACAACGACCTCCCTCGCAGCGGTGCCACCGGCAGTGTGAGCATCACCGGAGGAACCGTTATTGCCACGGGAGGAGCAAAAGGCACGCAAACCTATACCGCGAGCAACAGTGGTATCGGCACCGATGCGGATACCGGCAGCATTCTGACCATCACCGGCGGCAGCCTGAAGGTCATTTCCGGCGGGGATGATGCGGCCGCCATCGGCGGCGCTGCGCCTACCAACGGCACCGCTAATGTTTATAAGACCACCTTCGCCGTGCCGAACGTTTCCAGCAGCGGCACAAAGGTCACGGAGCTGACCGTAAGTGGTTATGGCACGAACGATACTTACACCGTCGATACGAATAAGCTCTATTTTTATATGCCGTTAGGTTCCGCCACCGCCAGCTACGGCGGTAAAAGCTATGCCGCCACAGTCGTAGAAGACGGCTCGGCAGAATTCAGCATCCAGAACACCTTCACCGCCACTGCGAGCATGTCCGGCTACACCTACGGCGGCACGGTGAGCACGCCTTCCGTCAGCGGCAATAGCAGTAGCGGCACGGTGACCTATTATTACAGCTCAGAAAACAAAAACTCCGGCGGCACAGTATGGACCGGTAGTACAGTACTGGATGCGGGCGACTATTATATGTATGCCGTTATTGCGGCCAACGGCGGTTATGCCGCCTGCACCACTGACGCCGTGAAATTCACCGTCTCCAAAGCAACATGGAGTACGCCCGCCGCCCCCACGGTCAGCGGTACGAACACCAGCGACAGCATTACAGTGACATCGGTCAGCGGGCAGATGTATTTCTGCCAGCTGGGAGGCAGCACCGCACCAACCTCCGCTGTTCCGGGGTGGACGCAGGCGACGGGAACTACCCTGACCTTCTCCTCCCTCTCCCCCAACCAGAGCTACGATATTTATACCTACATCCCCGAAGATACCAACCACAACATTTCCGGCGTTTCGGCCAAGCTGAACACAACTACGGTCAGCGCCAAGGTGACGGCGGTCACCGCGCCGGGGGATGTGACCCTTACAAAATACTACACCACCGGCAACAGCGTTATTCCGGCGCTGCCCGGCGCGGCAAAGGCTACGCTGGAGGGAGGCGGCACCCAGTATCTGAACATCACATGGACCGCTCCCGGTACCTATAATACCGCGCCCAGCGCAGCAAACACCTATAGCTGGAGCGTTTCCGCACCCACAAACTACACGTTTGCGGAAGACGTTACCCATTCCGGCAGCATCACGGTCACCAACAAGGCGGCTACCCCTGTGACTATCACAGTGACGAGCGACGCGGACAAGCTTACCCGCGCCTATGCCGGAACCACCATGGACGTCACTGACTTGTTTAGCATTGATTCTAATGCAGGCACGGCAACCTATTCCGTAACACCTGGCACCGGCACAGGAACCATCACGGCAGCGGGTATTCTGACCGTCACCAAGGCGGGCACCTTTACCATCAGCGTGGCCACCGCCGCCACGGGCAACTACGCCGCAGGCAGTCAGACCGCAACTCTGGCTGTGAACAAGGGCACAGGTACCGGAAATGTTGCCATTGATAACTGGACCTACGGCGATACGGCGAAAACGCCCACACCCACCAGCACCACCAACGGCACGGGCAGCGTTACTTACAGCTATGAAGGTACCGGCTCCACGAGCTACCCGGCCAGTGCCACCGCCCCCACAAACGCCGGAACTTACAAAGTGACCGCCACCTTTGCCACCACGGATTCGTATCAAGAGTGCACGGCGACAGATGCCTTCACCGTCGCCAAAGCGCCTGTGAGCTTTGGCGTCAGCGGCAATACGTATGATTATGACGCGGCTGCACATACCGCCGCCGTAACCCAGACGGCCAGCGAGACGCCGTCCGTCGTGGGCTGCTTTACCGTGGCTTATCAGAAGGCCGCAGAGACGGCGGCGGGGAATGAAACCAATGTGGGCGAATACAAGATCATCGTCACGCTAACGGATAATAACTTCAAATTTTCCGGGCAGGACGATGCCTTGCGCAGCCTGCCCCTCACGCAAAAGCTCACCATCAAAGCAGTGGCGTATTCCGGCGAGGATACCATCACGCTGCCGACGGCAGGCAGCCTGACCTACGGTGCGACGCTGTCCGACAGCGCCCTCACCGGCGGCGATACCGGATGCACCTACGCGTGGAAAACCGGCACGACCATCCCCACCGTGACAAACACCGGCTTTGCCGTGGTCTGCACACCGAAGGACACCAACTACGCCCCCTTTGAAAAGACGGTTTCCATCTCTGTTTCCAAGGCAACGCCCACACTGACGCTGCCGACCGCGGGCGCAATTATCTACGGTCAGACGCTGGAAAGCAGCACCTTCACCGGCGGTTCCGCCGGCGCCACCTACAACGGAACAGCAAATACCGATGTGCCCGGCGTTTACAGCTGGAGCACGGGAACCACCGCCCCCAAAGTGTCGGACAGCAATTTAACACCGTACGAGGTAACCTTCACGCCCACCGATACGGCCAATTACAATATCAACACTGGGAGCGTCAAGCTCACGGTCAATCCCAAGCCGGTGACGCTGACATGGGATTACACAACGCCCTTTACCTACGACGGCACGGCAAAGACCGTCGCCGCCACCGTCAGCAACAAGGTGGGTGAGGACACATTCACTTTGGCCTATTCCGACAACAGTAAAACCAATGCGGGCAGCTACACCGCCGAGGTCACCGCGCTGGGCAACGGCAACTATACCCTCACTGGCGGCACAAATGTGTCAAAAGAGTGGGTCATCCAAAAAGCACCCATCAGCTTTGCGGCTACCGACAACAGTTACACTTACGACGCCACGGCCCACAAGGCAACCGTAGCGCAGACGGTAAGTGAGACGCCGATCATTGCGGCAGGCAAATACGCCGTCACCTACAAACTGCCCGCTGAGGACAGCGGCACGACGGACAAGACGGATGTCGGCACCTATGACATCATCGTCACCCTCTCCGACGATAACTTCTGCTTTGCAGGCGAGACGGATGAAAGCACCCGCATCCATACCCTGACGGATCAGCTCACCATCACGAAAAACACCGTCACCGCCCTGTGGAAGAACACAACCGCGGTGTACGACGGCACGGCAAAGTCCCCCGTTTTTGAACTGGTGGGGCTGAAAACCGGTGACAACGCGGTGGTTGCACAGCTCACCGAAAGCTATATCAACGCCGACACCTACACCGTCACAGCGGAGCTGACCGGAACCAATTCCGGTAACTACGCCCTGACAAATCCCAACGGTACCTTCATCATTCAGAGAGCCCCCGTCAGCTTTACCCTGAGCGGCAACAGTGTAAAGAAAGGCGAGAGCGTGAATGTCAGCGCCACGCCGTCGGTCAGCGGCATCAGCGCCGCGCTTACCTATTGGCAGAGCGGCAAACAGGTGGCGTCTCCCACCGAAACGGGCAGCTACGACATTTACGCGGCATTTTCCGACCCGAACTATCGCCATGCAGGCGGTACGGACGGTTCCGCACAAAAAATCGGTGTGCTGACCATTTATGACAACAGTATACCCGCAGCCTACACCGTCACCTTTGACGCCAACGGCGGCACCGGCAGCACCGCTTCCATGGCAGCCGTACAAACCGGCACCGTTCGCGTGTTGCCCGAGAGTGGCTTTACCAGCGCTGGCAAGGTCTTTGCCGGTTGGCAGTATAACGGTAAGACCTATCAGCCCGGCGAGTGCTTCACACAGCCGTCCTCCAACGTCACCTTAAAAGCGCTGTGGAACGACAAGGTTTATTCCATCGGCGGCATCGTGCAGGAGGGCGATCCGGTATCCAACGCCGACCATGTGGTCGTCACCCTGATGCTGGGCAGCCGGCAGATCGGACAGACGGTTACCGGTGCGGACGGTAAATACAGCTTCGCAGAGGTTGTACCCGGCATCTATAATCTGGTGGCAAACAAAGATGGTGTGACCCAGACCGTTCTGGTCACCATCGCGGACAAAGCGGTTGCAGACCAGACCATCACCATGCCCACCGGCAAGCTGAGCTCCGTGGTGGAGGTCAAGGCCGGTTCTCCCGCCATCGTGGTGGGCGATCTGGAAAAAGCCTTCACCCAGCAGGATAAGACAGACGCCGCGAGTAAGACGGTGGAACTGAAGCTCACCGCTGAGGCCAAGGCGGCCGACAGTACCAATGATGCACAGCAGGAAATTGTGAAAAAGGCCGGCAGCATTGACCTGTTCCTTGACTTTGCGCTGACCAAAACGGTTAACGGTAATGTAGGTTCTTTGGACAGCTCGCCCGTTCTGCTCACCGCGGTCATCACGTTACCCGCCGAGCTGCAGGGCAGGGACAGCTACACCGTCTACCGCTATCACGGTACGGAGGTACAGACTCTGACCACCACCGCCAATAAAGACGGTGAAAAGATTGAGGTCAGTAAGGATAAGACCACGCTTACGGTCTATACCAAAAACTTCTCGCCCTATGCCATCCAGGGTGTCACCTATTCCAGCGGCGGCGTATCTAACTACACGCTGACCTTTGCGGTAAACGGCGGCAGCACCATCGCTGCGCTCTCCAAGACCTCCGGCACAACAGTTGATTTGTCCGCTTATACGCCTACGCGCGAGGGCTATGCCTTTGCGGGCTGGTACAGCGACGCAACATTAACGAAAGCGATCACCAGCGTAAAGCTGACGGCAAATACCACCGTTTATGCCAAATGGACAGAAAAGGGAACCATGCCCTTCGACGATGTTCCCGCGGATGCCTATTACTATGATGCGGTACTCTGGGCTTTGGACAAGGGCGTCACCGGCGGCACAACGGCAACGACCTTCCATCCCAACGGCATCTGCACCCGCGCTCAGGCGGTCACCTTCCTGTGGCGTGCCATGGGCAGCCCGGAGCCGACTGCAACAAGCTGCCCGTTCACCGATGTGGCAAAGAACGCCTATTACTGCAAGGCCGTCCTTTGGGCAACGGAAAAGGGGATCACCAAGGGTACAACCAATAGCACCTTCAGCCCGAATAGGACGGTTACCCGCGGTCAGACCATGGCCTTCCTGTGGCGCACGGCCGGTAATCCTTCCGCGGGCACTGCGAATCCCTTTGCGGACGTGAAGGCCGGCGCTTACTACGCCGACGCAGTGCTCTGGGCGGTCAAGGAGGAAATCACCTCCGGCACCAGCGCTACGGCTTTCAGCCCCGCTGACGGCTGCACCCGCGCACAAATCGTGACATTCTTGTATCGGTATCTGGTAAAATAAATGGGTCCCAAGTTGGGCAAATGGAAGCCTAATTCGAGCAAACAAGCAAGGGACGGTTTCGTTGAAACCGTCCCTTGCTCTATTTTTATGCTTATTACGGCTATCCTTCTTTTGCCGTGCAAGGGATGTAGGAACTTAATAAACATACTGCGAAGCTCATTCAGTTCTTTATAGATGCTCATCGTTGCGCATATTGCAGTCTTCACTTTTTCGCCAGTGTTTTCTGCCCCAGAAGTAGCCCGCCGTAAATATCACAATCATAAAAATAACAGCAATAACTTGCATGGCGACCATTGTCGTTTGTCCGACATAGTTTGGTTGAGATTCAAACAGAATTGCAAGCCTGCCAAACAAGTACAGTGGTGTAGCCGCTGAGTACGTCTGTGAAATAACTGCTAAAGTCATGTTGCGGGTTTCACTGTTAAGCCCCAAAAACTGCCACAAATACAGTATCAATGATAAAATTCCTGTGGCACTACCGATTAGCACTGATGGTATAGCTTTCCAAGTCGTTTTAGAATACAGGCTTCTCAAATAGAACCAAAAGCCTGATACACCTAAGGGAACGACATAATAAATTATCATTCCAATTCCCGGAATAGTGAGGGTAATATTTATTACATATCCTACAATCAGTGGGACAAAAGTCAATAATATGAGAATGCTTTTTTTCATACGCGTACTCCCTGATAATTTGGAATAATTAACTCTTTAAGGTTAGGTATGTCTTAAGCAACCTGCGAAGCTCATTTGCACATTAATTTAAGTTTATCAAAATGCAGCAATGATTTCGCTGAGGCTATCCAAATCAACAAAATCTACTTTTTGATTGTAGGTGTCAATCAGCGCTTTTGTCTCAGCATTCTGTTGTTCTGGCGGCAAATTCTTTACCTTGTTATACAAAAGCTTCATCATAACTTTGTGCTTGTAATGAAGCTTTTGGTAATCCACCCCGCCTCTTAAATGAAATATTTGTGATTTACTGTAAATCTCGATTGGTATTTGATTTGCAATAGCACGCTTTATGCTGTCAGTATTGGTCTGAATATTGGGGTCCGCAAGACCTACCGTCACAATAATAAATGTTTGAGCAGAATTGATAGAGAACTGTTTCATTGTTTTCGCCAATCCTAAAACACCACCGGCTGGAGGGATATCATAGAAGTGCAGAGAGTAAACACCCCAAATGTGATAGAATCAAAGAAAGAACAAGGTGGTGTTTGCCATGCGCAAATATGATAAAGAGTTTAAAGAAGAAGCGGTCAAGTTGTCTGATGAAATCGGCGTGAAGCAGGCGGCGGCACAACTGGGCATTCCGTACTACTCTCTGGCAGAGTGGCGGCAGAAGCGAAAGGCCTTCGGAGATCACGCCTTCGTCGGCAGCGGCATTCGCCGTGACGCGCCGCTTTCCGAGAACGAGCGCCGACTGATAAAGGAAATCGCGGAACTGCGGAAGGCCAATGAGATTCTCAAGGATGCGCTGGGTTTTTTCGTCAAAGACCGGAAACGGTAAAGCCGGAGCGGTTGTATGAGTACATCACGCTGCGCCGTGAGCGGTTCTGCATTCATACCATGTGCCGGGTTGTAAACGTCAGTGAATCCGGGTACTACCGCTCTTTGCAGTCGGCTGGCAAACCAAAACCATGGCAGCTGCTTCTGGTCAAAATACAGGAGATTTACAAAGAAAATCCGGACAATGATAACTACGGTGTCGGTCGAATTCTCCTGGCGCTTACACAGCACGGTACCCGGGTAAGCCGAAGCAGCGTGCGGCGTGCCATGAAGCGTGGAGGCCTGCTTCATCACTTTTCTCGTCACCCCAGCAGTCTGACAAAAGCAGACTTGGCTGCGCAGAGAGCGGAGAACCTGATTCACCGGGATTTTACCGCAGACGCTCCTAACCGGAAGTGTCCCATATTTTCACAGGCAAAAGCAATTTCACTCGTGGTGTCCACACAGAAAAACTGGCTTCTCGGATTCTGAAAAACGCTCCCCACAATGTAAGCGGTCTCATACAGTTCTGCCTTGATCACGTCCAGTCCGCCTACGGTTACGCTGCCCTGTAGATCTCCCTCATAATAATGCGGAATTAAGCCGTTTATAAGGCGTGTTACGGTTGTTTTACCGCAGCCTGATGCTCCGCACAGCAACACTACCTCACCGCTGCCTATTGTAAGAGAAATATCCTTTAAAGCGCCGGACTCCGAGTTCGCATATTTGAATTCAACATTATTTAATTCTATCAAAAGCCGCTCACCTCATAAATGCCAAGCCCTGAAATTGCCAATAGGACAAATGGAACAGCGCATACTAACATCATAATGACGTCCTGAAAGCGGAAACCTATGTCGCAGACGTTGGTCCGCCGGACATCCCCGCCCAGACCGCGTGTAAGCGCTGCCGCGGACAGCTCCTCTCCGATCTTTGAGGAGCATGTCAGCAGCGGTATCAGGCGGTATTCCAGCATTTTACCGGCATTCTTGCCGCCAAAGCTAACGCCGCGCATCCGCATTGCCGCGTTGATAGAAGAGAACTCATCGGCCACCGTCGGGAAGAAGCGGAACATGACGGACAGAGGAATAATCAGCTTTTCACTGACATGCATGCGCAGCATTGCGGCCGTAAATTCGCTGACAGTGGTGGTCGAAACGACATAAATCCCCATCATAATGCCGGGCATGAACCTTGTCAGAATCCCGGCCGTGCCAAGGAGTAAAAAGTTAACAATACCGGTTGTTTTCGGGCCGAAATAATAGAACAAGAAGTACATAGTGCTGTATACGACTACGTATATTACTGCCGTTTTAAACTTTTTAGAAGAAAGAAGCAGAACAAGCGGGAGAATACACAAACACGGATTTATGAACCACAGTACGGTGCTCCCTGCACCGCCGAGCACGAACACTGTCATCGTAATCAGTAGAAGCAGCTTCGTTCTGGGGTCAAGTAAGAGGCCGCGATCCTCAACGCCAGACTGCATGAATCCCTGACGCATCAGGCAATTCCCGCCTTAATGAAGTGCTTTTTCAAAACCGCCTTGCCAAGCAGACCGCCGATAATACCGGAAACAATAGAAGCTGCCAGCAATGTCGGGAACATCCACATCGGCATCAGCGCTGTCAGCGTGTCTATGTATTCCTGTCCATAATCCTGTCTGGTCGAAAAATAGCCCGAAATATTCGTAAACAACGGAATATAGTTGGCCCAGACCCAGATACTGAAAATACCGGAAGTCCACACCGCTTTCGCCGAGCTTTTGTAATTGCCGCTTTTATAGATCATTTCGGCAATCAGGCCGGATACAACGCCGACGAGCAACGCGTAATAGCCCATGCCGGTAAGAAGCATCAGTATTCCCATTAGTATGCTCATAATCAAAATCATGCCGAATTTATTGACTTTGGTCAGGAAGAGCATGAAAGGAATTCCTGCGATAATCGGACCGAGCACACAGAGCAGCGGCATAAAAATCGGTATATACCCAAGCATGGCTATCGCAAAAGTAATGACAGCATAGATAGCGGTATAGATACCGACATTGATCAGGTCTTTTCCCTTTAACTTCTCATTTTTCATTGCTTCAAGCCTCCATAGAATTATTATTCGAAATTTCATCCACAGTTGCGGACACATCTTGATAAAGTGCGATTCCCTTTAGCGATCAGCATACATACGTTACGCCCGTATCGAACCTGCAAATTAATCAATTTGGTTAGGCATAACAAACCAAACGTAGTTTAATACGTCTAACCGGAATTGTCAATAGATTCAAGCAATTTGGTGTAAAGTCTCCGCAGCAACGTACTATACTTGTCTCATTCCTGCTTTAATCTTGTGACAGCCAGGTTTCTGAATTCCGACACTACCAGAAGAATGCTTATGACGAAAATAATTCCGTCTGTTACGGCCGGAGCCAAAAACACGCCGTGAATTCCAAGGCCGCCGATCTTCGGAAGCAGAATCACCAGCGGGATAAACAGGACAAGCTGGCGAAGTATAACAAGCACGCTGGCCTTTGACGCTTTTCCCAAAGACTGAAACAGTGTAATAGCCGTAATCAGAAAGCCCAATGTGATATATGTACTGAAAAGAACACGAAAGTCACCTATTCCCTGCGTCACAATTCCGGCGTCGGTAATGAACCACGACAGCATCGTACCGGGAGCAAGAAGCGCCGGCAGGTAAAAAACAAACGCAAGAACGGTTGCTCCCAGAACAAAACCCAACGTGACCTTTTTCACGCGGTCATATTCTTTCGCCCCATAGTTTGTTCCGGCTGCCGGCTGGAATCCCTGGCTCATGCCCCAGAGGGGGATAAACGCGAAGGACTGTACACGCAGCGCGGCGCCAAGAATAACCTGCCAGGTGTCTCCTCCATATCGAGCGGCCACGTTGTAAAGAACTGTCTGCTGAACAAGCGTCATTACCTGCATAAGCATTGCGGATAAGCCAATCCCCAAAAGCTCCGGAAGCAGGACGCCTTCCAGCTTGATGCGGTGAATTCTGATCATCTTGCTCTTTTTCAGAAAGTACCACAGGGTAATGCATGCGGTAATAAACTGCGAAAGGACGGTTGCCAAGGCGGCGCCCTCCGCGCCTAAGCCTTTCCCCTTAAGAATTGCAATCAGGATCGGGTCGAGTATGATATTCAGTACCGCGCCGGTTCCTGTAATCAGCATGGCTTTTTTTAAAATGCCTTCCCCGCGCATAACCATGTTGGCTGACTGCGCAAAGTTTACAAAAACGGACCCGGCAAAAATAATCCGCAGGTAACGTTCAGCTATGTTCAGGATTTCGCCGTCCGCCCCGGTAAGTCTTAAAATGGGCCGCGTGAATACCATGCCGATTACGGTGATAGCGATAGAAAGAATAAGATTCAGCGCAATCAGGTTACCCATAATTTTATCAATGGTTGCGTTATCTTTTTTTCCAACTGCCCGCGACAGGACGGAGGCGGAACCGACACCGACAAGGGTGGCAATGCCGCTGTTGATCATGGTAAACGGATAGGATACCGAAACCGCCCCCATTGCGTTTGTTCCTACCATTTGCCCGACGAAAATTGCGTCCATAAGGTTGTACAATCCGACTACCACCATGCCGATGATGGCGGGCAGACTAAGTGAAATCATCAGCTGCAGCGGCGAGGCCGTAAGCAGCATTGTCCTTGTATCTGTTTTTTTACGCATACTGTTCTTCTCCAATACTCCAGCCTTCGGCCCGCCTACGCACCTCGGCAAACCGTTTATATCGTCCCTCCTGGGCCGCCAATTCCTGATGGGTACCGCACTGGGCAATCCGGCCGTCGTCCACAACGAGTATCTGATCGGCGTTTTCGATCGTCGCAAGCCGATGGGCGATAGTAATGATGGTTTTGCCGCGGGTCAGCTCCGAGATGGCGGCCTGAATCAAATGCTCGTTTTCCGGGTCTACACTGGCGGTCGCTTCGTCCAAAATAATGATCGGTGCATCCTTAAGTATTGCCCTGGCAATGGAAATACGCTGCTTTTCGCCTCCTGAGAGCGTACCGCCGCCCTCGCCGACAATGGTATCATATCCGTGCGGCAGCGCCATAATAAACTCATGGCAGCAGGCTTTTTTCGCGGCCTCGACCATTTCCTTTTCGGTGGCGTCCGGCTTTCCGAAGCAGATGTTGCTGCGGATGGTATCGTGAAACAAATATACGTTCTGGAACACCATGGAGATGTTTTTCAAAAGGCTGTCGCAGGTGAATTCCCGCACATCATGCCCGCCCACCGTAACGCTGCCGCTGTTGACATCGTAGAACCGGGCGATCAGATTGCAGATCGTGGTCTTTCCGCTTCCGGACGGGCCGACGATAGCGGTGGAGGTTTTTTCCGGAATTGAAAAGCTCACATCCTTCAGGATTGGCCGGTTGTCATAACCGAAGTTCACATTTTTGAAGGCAATATCATAATGCTTTATTGCAATTTCCTTGCCGCTTTCATCAATGAAGTTCTCTTTTTTAAGTGCGTCCATCTGGTCCATTGCGTTATCGATGTGTTCGTCAAGTAAAAATGTTAGCAAAAGGTCCCCAAAAAGGTTAGCACCTTGGAGCACCTAATTCTTTGTTTGTGCGTGCAGCGTCAAGGCCTTTTGAGGGGCCAAACAGGACAGGGCCCAACGCTCACATTTTGGAGACCCACGGGGCCAAACAGGCCGGGGCCCAATGCTCACTTTTTGGAGCGCCTTTTCAGCGGGGACGCTGGCGCTGCATGGACTGGGTCAGCCGGTAGCTCTCGCCAGAGAAAATCACAATGTGGGAATGGTGGATCAGCCGGTCAACCAGCGCTGCCGTCAGGCGGTTGTCGCCAAAAACGGTGTTCCACTGTGAGAACTCCAGATTGGACGTAATAATCAAGCTCTTGCGTTCGTAGCAGTCAGAAATTACCTGAAACAGCAGTTCCGCGGCATCCTTGTGCAGTGGGACAAAACCAATCTCATCAATCACAATGAGCTCCACTTTTTTCAGCGTACTGAGATAATTGTTCAGCGTGCCCTTGTTGTTCTTTTCCAGCAGGATATTGGCAAGGGACGCCGCTGTATAAAAGCGGACACGCCGCCCTTCCTGGCAGGCTTTCAAGGCAATGGCTGTGGCGAGATGAGTTTTGCCGGTACCAACGGTACCCATAAAAATGAGATTTTCCTTGGGCGTGAGAAATTGCAGTTCCTCCATGTACTCGGCAGTCAAGCCGCTGGGCAGTTCAATGGCGGAAGTCCACACAAAGTCATCCAGCATTTTCAGGACACGGAAACCGGCGGTTTTCACCATGCGGTTAATTCTGTTGGCTTCACGCTCTTTCAGCTCCAGCTTCAGCAGATCGGTCACATATTGCTCTGTGTTTTCAAACTGGACTGAGCGCCATTCCTTTGCCATGCCGCCCAGCTTCACCTGTCGCATCATCAGCTCAATTTCCTCAGACATTTGCATCGCCTCCCATTAGGCCATCGTAGGCGGAAAGATTGGGATTGTAGTGCAGCGCCGGAGAGCCGGGTAATTTCAGCGGATCAGGCCGGTATTCTTTTTTCGCAATCATGTAATAGCACTGCCGGAGGCTGTCCGCATCCGTGCGGCCGTTCTCACCGGCGAGTTCCAGCGCATCAGCGCACAAGGCGGCATTGCCGTCAGAGACAATCTCGCTGAGCAGCTGAAGCGCATTTTTGCGTTCTCTGCCGCTGGTCTGTTCCAAGAATGTCTGCCACTGCTGTGGCATCTGGTGGAAGAAGCGGGTATGTTCAATTGCTCCCGGCTTTTTGCAGAGAACGGACACATACTGCGTCCAGTCGTACACCTCATCGTTGGTTTTGTAGCTCCTGCGGTAGTGCCCAACCGGGTGGTGGTCATGGAAGAATGCCACATGGTCATAGAAAATCTTAGCCTGCACCGTTTCACCGGACAGCATGGGAGAAAGGCCGTATTTGTTAGTCTCAATGGTCACAAAGCCGCTTTTGCTCACGGTCAGTGCCGCATATCGGAATACTGAGAACGGGTACTCCGGCAGGCACAGAAGACTCACTTTGTCATCTTCCCAAAGCTCTTCAATCAGGAGCTTCTTCTTGTAGTGAGGGCGCCGGGCATCCTTCTCGCACCATTCCCACAGGGACTCGTTAAACTCGTCAAAGGACACAATGGTCGGAACCGGCACAAAGGCATTTCTGCGGCTGTAGCCCACCTTGTTTTCCACGTTGCCCTTTTCGTTGCCAGATGCCGGGTTACAGAACTCTGCACGGAAACGGTAATGCAACATAAAACGTTGAAAGCCGTCCGTGAGAATTCGGTCTGTACCCTTGAGTACCTGCACAACGGCGGTGGACATATTGTCAAAGCGCAGCACAGGCGGCACGCCGCCAATATGCTCAAAGATACGCTTCATGCCCGTGAGCAGGCATTCCTGGTTCTGCGAGGGGAAGGTCTGGGTGTAACCCTTGTTGGAATTGGGGAAGGAAATGGTCAGCGCATAGCCGTCCTGTTCCTGCCCGGTGCCGTCGTAGTAGAGATGCTTGCCAAAATCCACCTGTCCACTGCCCAGCGCATGCTCCAGCGGCAGATAACCGCTGTTCTTGGAATTCATCACGAACCGCTTTTTGCGGACATACTTCTTCACGCTGGAATAGCTACCAGTAAAATGGTGCTCATCCCGCAGGCGGCAGAAGATTCTCCAAACGGTGTGGCGCTGCTTGCGCGGGATTTTGCGGTCGGCCTCCAACCATTCGTCAATTACGGGAATGAAATCTCCCAGCACCGGATAGCTCGTTGGCTCGGTATTCGGCAGATTGTCCTCGCTCCAGTCAAGCTGGTAGGCGTACTTTTGGACAGTCTTGAAGCTGTGACCTGTCTTTCGGGAAATTTCTCGCAAACTTAGGTCTTCATTTTCGTAGAGATCTTTGATATTATTTACTTGAGCCATTCTTAACACCTTTCTGCTACCTCCTTAGTCCTTAACAAACTAATGGTAGCGGTTATTTCAGGTGCTGACAATGGCTCACTTTTTATGCCATCTGGGGTGCTAACTTTTTCGAGACCTTTTGCGATACTTTCATTTTACCGAAAACAGTTATCGATAATGCCAAGCACATGTGCGCTGTCGCTGATCGGCTCCAGCTCCGCAAAAATAGTAAAAGAAAAGAAAGCGAACACCAAAACCATCGGCAGTGCCATCTCGCCGGTCAGCCCCAGATAAAAGGCTGCGGCAGCCAGCGCTACAGATGCTGTTTTTATCGCAAGTAAATGCAGACAGTGTGCCGGCGTGAAGCCCCATTCAATTTTCAGGTTGATGTTCCTGCTGTCCCGGCAGGCATTGGTCATCGCCTCCATCGTCGCGCCGTCCTGACCGAAGGATTTAACCACGGGCAGACCACGCGCGTATTCAATCGTGGCATTGGTCAGATCGCGGTTTGCCTGTGCGGCCACCGGCGCATTTTTGACGCTGTGACGGGAAACCATCAGCAAAAAGAGGAAGGATACCAAAGCGCCCGCCAGTGCGATCAGAGATATGGCTGGGTTGAACACAAACAGGAAAAGAAAGACACATAAGAAGTTCAAATAACCACCCACAAAGCTGTTGATCATGCGGATGCCCATATTTTCGAGGGTATGTAAGCCCGTTGTAATGGAGTTCAGGATGTTGCCTGTGTTCATTGTCTGAAAATAGCCAAGCGACACCCGCTTGAGCGCGTCACCGATGGCCAGTCTGTCACGTGTGACCAGCTCGTAGCTGATTCCCTCCTGAAATTTTGCCCTTAAATAATCGAAGAGGAAGCGGAGCAGCACCAATACGGCAATAAGCAGCAGGCTGAGCCAGATCCATTTGCGATCAAATTCGGCGACTCCCCGTGCGTCGTCGATCAGCATTCCCACCGTGTAGGCCGCTACCATAACGGGCATCGCGGCAACCCAGGTGGAGAAAAATGCAAAGATAAAACCGACATATAGCTTCCCTTTGAATTTACCGCACCAGTTAATGATGCGTTTTACCGTCTTAAACACGAAGAGCTTCCCCCTTTCCATTCGCGGATACCGCCCAGCTTTTGGCTCCGATATGCGCCTGCCACATATTCTTGTAAAGCGGGCAGGTTTCAAGTAATTTGTTCTGTGTGCCCTGCGCGATGATCTTTCCGTATTCCAGCACCACAATATTATCAGCATCTCGGATTGTGGAGAGCCGATGGGCAATGACCAGCAGTGTCTTGCCCTTTGTCAGCGCGGCAATGCTGCGCTGGATTTTATCCTCGTTTTCCGGGTCGGTAAAGGCCGTGGCTTCGTCCAGAATGACAACCGACGCATTTTTCAGAATCATGCGCGCAATGGCGATACGCTGCTTTTCGCCGCCGGACAGTCGTTTTCCGGCTTCACCGGCAGGTGTGTCATAGCCCTGCGGGAGCTTCTGGATAAACTCCTCACACTGCGCCGCTTTGGCTGCTGCGTAAACCTCCTCATCCGTCGCCTTTGGGTTACCAAGTCGGATATTTTCCAGAAGAGAGCAGCGGAACAGAAAGTTGTCCTGTGTCACAAAGCTAACAGTATCCGCAAGCTGAGAAAGCGGCATATCCTTGACATTTACTCCGCCGATACTGATTTCGCCGCCGGTCACGTCCCAGAAGCGGGAGATAAGCTTTGCCACCGTGGATTTTCCACCTCCGGAAGGGCCGACCAGCGCCGTAAAACTGCCCTGTGGGAGTGTGAGGTCAATCCCGTGCAGGACCTCCTGCGCCTTGTCGCCAGTGTAAGAAAAATGTACATGATGCAGCTCCACATCGCCGCCGCACGGCCTCGCTTCCTCAGCAGGCTCTGTTAACTCGGGCATGGTGAGAAATTCCTGAAGATTTTCAATGGTAAACTGCATTTCACGGATGCTTTCCGAGAACACCTCCAGCTTTGCCAGGGACGCCACCATGGACATGGAAAGCATGACACACAAGGCTGCCTCTGCGGCAGTAATTGTGCCGTTCGAGCTCAGCAGCAGGGCTGCCGGCAGCGTACCGAGAAGAGTGCACGGGAACAGGGCGAACGCAAGCTTCATGGTGACCCATGTGGACGACAGCCATTTCATAATAAAGGTATTGTAATTTTGGATGGCTTTCGCGTATTTTTCATAGGAGACGCCCGCACGGCCGAAAGCCTTGATGACCTCTATGCCCTCGATGTACTCCACAATCACACTGTTCATATAGGAGTTTGCTTCACTATATTTGGTGAAGTTTTTGCCGCTGATTTTGAAGGTTAACGCCATACAGATGAGTGAGAATGGCACCGTGACGAGGGATGCCAAAGCAATACGCCAGTCAATCACGATAAGGGCTGCGATGCTGATAATCGGCAGCACGATATTTCCTGTGCCCTCCGGAATCAAGTGGGCCAGTGGGGGTTCGACGTTTTCAATTTTATCCACCATGATATTTTTGATCTCTCCGATGGAATGTGCGGTCGCATTCCCCAACGGAGCATGCAATAGACGATCTGCCACTCTAAGCCGCAGTTTTTCCAGAATGTGATAGGCTGCATTGTGGGAGATGCCGGTGGACAGACCAAAGAAAACCACTTTGACCGCATAGGCAGCAAGCGCTACGGCACACCAGAAGAAAACGGTGTTGACGCTCGCGATATCCGCGATAAACGTATCAATCATCTTATAGACGCAGTAATATGGAACGATACCCGACGCCACGCTGATCACCGACAGTACCACAGAACCTATCAGTTGTCCTTTGCTGCCGACGGCATAATCCATCAGGCAGCAAAACCAGCTTTTCTTTTTTGTTTTCAAATTATCTCATCCTTTCCTGCCCGTCTTGCTATTTCACCGGCATTTCGGTATTCCAGAGGAAGTATCCTGATTTCCTTTTGAAATGCTGCGGAGAATTTGCTTGGATTGCTATACCCAACCTCACCGGCCACCTGCGCGACGCTCAGGTCTGTCGTCTTCAACAGCGTCGCCGCGCAGTTCATTCGTGCCGAGCGTAAAAAGGAATAAATTGAACTTCCATAGATGGCCTTGAAACAATTTTTCAAGGCTGTGGCCGAAATATCAAAGCGCTCCGCCAGTTCCTCAACTGTATAATGGCAGTTCAGGTTTTCGGAGATCAGTTCACAGGCTGCCTTTACCTTTTCCGTCTGTGATTTATAGAAATACGGCTTTGCCTCGGCGCTGTCTGTGAATTCAATTCCCCCAAGGAAAAGCAGAAGCTCAAAAACCTTAATTTGCAGATAGTGTGTTTTTATCTTTTCGGGCACATGATAAAGCTCCGAAAAGATATGCTCGATTGCCGGCTCGTTTCTCAGAAAGAACTGGCCCTCCTTAGAGCAGAATCTCTCACGGAGGCGCGCTATGGAGATGGGAAAATCAGGAAATACAGCATGGATACTTTTATCCGCTTCCAACGGTTCAAATCCGATGGTGATGCCGTGGTAGTGGGACAGCGGGAAATAAAAATCCGCATTATGCCCATGCCGATTGTCAATACGAAGATCTCCCGCGCCGGTATAGCAAAATACCCCGGGCCGAATCTTCTGCTCGATCCGTCCCTCCCGGCAGTGATCAACGCAGAATAGTTCCGTCTTTGCGGAATACTCTGATTTGATTTCCCGCATATGAAAATCATTGTACACGACAGCGATGCCGGGCAAAATATCGTGCATTGTCATAACTCCGGTTCCTGTGCCGTTTTGCGCCTGCATCACCACAGTGCCGCTGCTGTCCCTAATTACTTCAATCCCCGTGCCCAGATTCATATAATCTTTCATTTCACGTCTCCTCGGTTAGATTCAGCTAACCAAAAGGCCAAAAGAAAAGCCTTTCAGCTCCAACCATTATTTCCTGTTAACAATATAGCATCGTCTGTTGTGCCGGGCAACTCTCATTGGGTAAAAATGCTCCAATCGGACATTTGATTTTGCGTAATGTGATCCGGATATTGCATATAGGTAAAAACGTTCTTATTTGAAGCAATTTGCTCTATTGAGGGAGATTGTGAAAAAGAATCATGTATCATGACAACTCCCATACTGCGCGTTAATATAACATTGTTATGATTTTATCCGAAGCACAAAAAGAGGAGAACCGTCACGACGACGGCCATGGAAACGGCGGCAACCGCGGTACCATGATCGTGGACGCTACCTGCGCACCCTCCAATATTCGCTACCCTCAGGACGCATCTCTGCTCAACGAAGCCCGGGAAAACACGGAAAAGCTCCTGGACGAGCTGCATGATTCGGCCGACGGCCGCAAGCCACGCACTTACCGCACCCAGGCGCATCGGGATTTCCTGCAGTTCAGCCGCAGTCGCAAGAAGACGGCAAAGAAGATCCGCAAGGCGGTCGGAAAACAGCTGCGCCATCTGGCGCGAAACCTTGCCGCCATTGAAGAAAAGCTCGCTCTGGGCAGGACTCTTGCCGAGCGGAAAGCGGCCCGTCTTGCAGCCATCCGCACGCTCTACGAACAGCAGAAATACATGTATGACCATTGCTGCCACACGGTTCCAGACAGAATCGTCAGCGTCAGCCAGCCTTTCCTGCGCCCCATTGTGCGGGGCAAGGCTGGAAAACCTGTGGAGTTCGGCGCGAAGCTGGACATCAGTGTGGTGAACGGCTGGACAAGACTGGAGTGTTTCTCCTTTGATGCCTACAATGAAGCGAGAAACCTGTCGGCGATGGCAGAGCGATTCTGGAAACGGGAGGGGCATTATCCCAGCCGGATTCTGGCGGATAAGATCTACCGCAACCGGGAGAATCTGCGATTCTGTAAGGAGCATGGCATCCGGCTCTCCGGTCCCGCGCTAGGCAGGCCAAAGAAAGATGAGATCCGAAACAAAACTCTGGATTTTCTGGACGAATGTGAGCGTGTGGAAGTGGAACGGCGATTCAGCCTGGCCAAGCGAAAGTGCGGCTTGGGGCTGATTATGACCAGGCTGCGGGAAACGATTGCCCACAGCGTCGCCATGTCCATTTTGGTGCTGAATCTTAGAAAGATTCAGTGCGCCCTGCTGCGGCTGCTTGCGTTTTTGGTGCTATGGTTGGCTCCGCTGAAAAAGCAGCCTTTGTTCAGTTGACATTAATTAACCCCTTTATGTGGCATGTCGATTCTCAATGAATATATATCATTATTGCTAATTCGAAAAAAAATTTGAAGTCGTGTAGTTTTATCCTCTTTGCCCCTAAGGACATTATTCTTGTTAAATTTAAAATAGATATCTGATTCAATATATAGACTAATAATATCACAGCAGAACATATATTCCTGCATAATATCCTTTATAATCTTTGCCACTCTGGAATAAAACTTTGGATAAACCGGAGATTTAATTAAGCATAATAACGCAAATTGCAATTTAATAAAGTTTAATTTATATAAAATATGATCTTTTTGGAGACTTTTTATCAATTTTTAAATATTTAAAAGCTCTTTATCTTCCATTAAATACTTTTCTCTCACAATCTCGTTACACCAAAAATTTTTACAATCATTAGTATAAGCGATAAGATCCGGTTCTGGCATATAATGCTTGTCGTATCTAAATTCATCCATAGCAAAATCATTGAAATTCATAGCGAAATTACTTAATCCAAGATTCAGTGAAATAGTAAGTTGGCTAATACTATAAAACGCTTCAAATAATTTTTGGTTTGTTTCTTTTTCGTCTAGTTTTGTTAGATTATTATCAATTAACTCCATAAAAATTAATAATGTTACTAAATTATATATACCCGAATTATATAGTCTACAATCTTGCTTATTATTAATTTTAATCTTTTGTATATTTTTAGGGTCCGAATTGATTAGATTTATTAATAAGGATGCATCAGAAGTGTTAAAAGATCTATTAATAAAATTAATTACATCTTTATCATAAGGGTACATACATAAATCTTCATCGTACATGTTTGACATAAATATGAATAATGTCTTCGAAAAATCGTCTGATAAATTATCTAAATTTATGGTTAAATCTTTCATTTTACAAACACTCTCTTTCAAAAAAAGCATTTGACTTGTTTAATACTGTTTTTGTGCTCTTTATTATTCGAAATTTCTTCAATAAATCGTTCCATTGCGCTGGACTTTTTTATCTGTTCTGATTTATCAGTATATATATCCAAAGTGAATGAAGTGCGAAACTATAGAATTATACCACCGTTAGGCATTTGTGACTGCTTCACAAGTTGCTTTTTTTGAAGAGGTTTCGATACTAACAGCAGCAAAAACTCGCTATTATTTATGCAGTTTCCGAACTTCCTCTAATTGCTAAAATGCGCCGTTGGCGAGCACCTATAATGCTATTTGGCGACGTTGAATGAGCCTTGTATGTTTGCAAAACAGGTACATGACAGAATTTACGTCGAGCTGACTTTGAACTGCCATTACTTTGAACATGTCAGCCCTCAATACATTTCCGAATATTGTAAATTTACCTGTTATTATAGGGCAAAGCGTCGAAGGGGTCAACGTTTAAACCGGAAAAATTAGGTAAATGTAAACAGAGTGCACAAATTTAAAGACGCGAGGCAGCTGCCTCGCGTCTTTTTTATCTGGTCTTATATGGTTTTGAGGAATGCAGACAGCGCCTTCTGCTGCTCGGGAGTCAGCCTTCGCACTTGGGATACCAGGACGTCTTCCGCTGTCGTTGTCGCTTCCGGCACATCGAAGAAATCCCGCAAGGAGATCCCAAGGGAATCACAGACCAGCTTTAACTTCTCCACGGAAATGCCCTTCTCGTTCTGCTCCACTGAGCGAAGGAAGCTCTGGGAGAGGCCGCACAGGTTCGCCAGCCGGTTTGTGGTGTAATTTCGTTTCTCTCGCAGATCAGCAATCCGTTTCCCTACCTCCACGATAGTCACTCCCCCTCTCATGTATTATCTCTATATTATCAAAAGTTATTTTCATAGTTTACATATATGGAGATATATGCTATATTTATAGTGTTATTCGTTGACTCAATTAATTTAAAAGAGGCAGGTGATGAAAAGCATGACCATGTACTGCAAAAACTGCGGAGCAAAACTGATCAAAGACCAGGCGTGTTGTCCCAACTGCGGACAGCCAACGAAGGTGACACCGTCTGGCGGAGCCTTTCGCCGGAACCGGAAGAAATTCATCATCGCTGCCGCTATGGCGCTTTCGTTGCTGGCGATTCTGATGATGCCGGCAGACTGGTTTGCGAGGCCTGTGTCTTACAGCGGGTTTGTAATTCAGGCACTGTACAACCAGGAGAACACCTACCTGGCCTCACTAAAGCTTACAGATGCAGGCGGGGCGATCACGGAGAAAATTGCCGTGATCAAGACCCTTGTGCCCACTGATTCCCTGATGGCCGGAACATGCAAGGAAGACGGAACCATGCACGTCACCAGCAGTATCGGCGGCAGCGACTACCCTTATTACGTACAAATTGGCAACTAGCTAGAAACTACGAAACGGAGGAAAAGAACCATGAAATGCGCGGTTTGTGGAAATGAGATCAAAGAACCCGGTAAGTATTGCCCCACTTGCGGCAGTCCGATTACACAGGAAACATCCATTTCACCCGCTGCGGCGACGGATTCGGAAAGCGGCGTTGGAAAGAGGTTTGTGTTTTCCCGTACAAAGGGTCTTTCCAACAGCAATTACCAAAGCATTCATACGACGATCACCATTGACGGTACGGATCTGGTTATCCAGAGCCAGAAGAGCTGGTTTTCCCGCTTTAAGCGGCCCCCGATGGTTACGAGGATCCCCATCCGTCAAATTCAGACGATCAGCAAGCACAGAACCGCGGGAGTCTATGATCTGATTACCGCTGTGGTATTCCTGTTTCTGGGCGTTATTTACAGTATGTGGTGGCTGTTGTTTGCCGCAATGTTTGCCTGGCGAGCGATGGCGGTGAAGTACACCATTGAGTGCGAAGGGCAGGAGAACGTCTCCTTTACCGAGAATTTCAGAGGGTCGAATGCTCTGGTGGACGAGCTCTTCCAAACGATCACTAAGATAAAGAAAGCCCCGATTATCGGGTAAACGCTTTGTCCATGAATGGAGGTTCGAGCCGACACACCTAATATTTTATTGGAGAGAATGATTGAAATGAGAGAGAAGATTAATTGGCGACAACATGTGGTCCTGGGTTTGCTTCTGCTGTCCGCCATACTTTCGTTGGGCGGCTGCGGAGACGGCTCCGCTTCCTCCGCCTCCGGCAGCGCGGATTCGGTTACTCAGGTGAAGGAGGTCACACGCAAAGACGGTAAGGACGAGAAGGAAATCATGGCGGATCTAAATGCCAGCTCGGACTTTTTCAATACCATCACCAATTACAACACAATCGGTGACTATATCCCCAGCACGAATTACAATCCCACCGCACGCTATACCGTGACAAGCGTCAGCATCACCAAACGAAAGACCGCCCCGAAGGAAACCGATGACGTCTATGTTTCTGTGGCAGCGGAGTCCGAACATACCACATTCCAGGGTGACTATCATCTGCTTTACAATTACTATGACGTCGGGGGCTGGGTGCTGGATCAGGTGGAGCCGGATGAGTCCACCTGGCAGTATCTCCCCAAAGACCCGGTGCCTGACGATATTGTGATCGCCGACACCTACTCCTTACTCCCAATTCAGGATGGATCCGTGTCGGATATTCAGCACCACTTAGAGGATCAAAGCGACGTCGTCAGCTTCCAAGTGAATTCCACGTATACGCAATACAGCATCGTTGGAACCATGACGGTCACGTATGACTACTCATGTGGCGATTGGGTGCTGATAAACTCTGACAACAGCAGTCTGACCTATACACTGCGGCGGGGGCTGTACGCCTATCCGGAAGCTACAGATCGCAAGTGGAGATTTATCTTTATTGAATCGTCGGACGCTTACCATGTAACGGGTGCGTACCTTAATATCTATCGTTCAAATGAATGGCAGGAATCGGAGAATGATATCGACTGGATGAGCGGACAGTTCAAAGTGAGCGGTTGGTCTTTCCAGCTTACCCCCGACAGTATCCAGACCCATAACAGTATCAAGGTACCATACGATCTGGAGTATCTAGGGGAGAGCCTGCCAAGCATGGCGGAGCTCGATCAATGGGCCTCCACGCATCATTAAAAGATGCTGCCAGGCAATGATTCGAAACCGGTTTTGGTCTGAAACGGAATATATACTATAATCATGAAGCCGCTCAGAAGAATGGTTCTGAGCGGCTATCATTTGATATAGGAGATGGTGATAATGAAGGTATTGCTGGTGGAACCAGGGAAGGCGCCAAAGGTAACGGAGTTGGGTGATACGCTGGAGGCGATGCAGCAGGCGGTGGGCGGACTCATTCAGGCGGTGTATCCTTTTGAGGAGCCGGTGGCATTGGTCTGCTGCGAGGAGGGGAAGCTGCTGGGGTTCCCCCTCAACCGGGCATTATTTTCCCCGGAGAACGGGAGTTGCTACGATGTCATTGCCGGGACGTTCTTCCTCTGCGGGGCCCCGCCCGACAGCGAGCATTTTGAAAGCCTGTCGGAGGAACAGCTGGAGCGGTATCGGGCCCGCTTTCAAACCCCCGAGCTCTTCCTCCGGGTGGGAAAAGGCCTGTGTGTCTTGCCGGGAGGAACACCGGATGATTGAACAGCTTTTTCATACATACTCTGCCACTCCAACCAGCCCCCGGTATCAACAGGCAACGGAAGAGATTTTGAAAGCGGAGGAGCAACTGGCCGCCTGCCTCGATGAAGAGGGGCAGCGACGGCTTGCCATCCTATCCGATGCCTGCGCAAAGCGGGAAGAAATTACAGCGCAGGATGCCTTCACCGCCGGCTTCCGCATGGCGGCAGAGCTGGCCGACGACGTACAGCGGGATCAGGAGGAATCGGCTTCCAATATAATTATTTGAACAGCACCATTTTCAGGACTCGGGGATTCTCCCCGGGTCTTATTTTATTAAGGAGGACTTTTTGATGAAAGAGACATTCGTATGCGCCTGTTGCGGGGAAACGTATCCCATTTCCGAGCTGCACATGGTGGAGGATCAGGCGCTCTGCGAGAGCTGCATGAATGAGGAGACGGTCATCTGCTCCTGCTGCGGTGAGATCATCCGTCGGGAGGACAACGCGGGAAATGAGGATACCCCCCTGTGTCAGGACTGCTATGACCGGCACTACACCACCTGCTCGGACTGCGGGCGCCTCATCTCCTGCAGCGATTCCTACTATGCAGACGACAACGAGGACGATCCGCTATGCTATGACTGCTACCAGCGCTGCCGCAGCCATCGGGCCATCCATGACTATTACTACAAGCCGGAGCCCATCTTCTACGGGACCGGGTCCCGTTATCTGGGGGTGGAACTGGAGATCGACGAAGGGGGTGAGAGTCACGAGAACGCCGGGCAGATTCTGCGCCTTGCCAATAGCGGCGATGAGTTGGTCTACTGCAAGCACGACGGTTCCCTGAACGAGGGCTTTGAGATCGTGACGCATCCCATGACGTTGGATTTTCACTGCAGCCAGATGCCCTGGGAAAGTCTGGTACAGAAGGCGGTAGCGATGGGCTATACCAGCCATCAGGCCCGAACCTGCGGACTCCATGTCCATGTCAACCGTACCTCCTTCGGAGCGGACGAAGAGCAGCAGGACAGCTGCATCGCCCGGGTGCTGTATTTCTTTGAGCGGCATTGGGCGGAGCTGCTGAAATTCAGCCGGAGGACAGAGGCCCAGTTGCAGCAGTGGGCGGCCCGATATGGGTACAAGGATCAGCCCCGTGAGATTCTGGAGCACGCCAAGAAGGGCTATGGAGGCGGCCGGTATTCCTGCGTCAATCTGCAGAACCGGGATACGGTGGAATTCCGCATGTTCCGGGGGACTCTTCGCTATTCCACCCTGATCGCCACGCTGCAGCTGGTGGACCATCTGTGCAATCTCTCTGTCGCTATGACGGATGAGGAGATCAAGGCGCTGTCCTGGACCAGCTTCGTCTCCGGTATCGACGGGGATACCCATCTCCAGCTCATCGCCTATCTGAAGGAACGGCGGCTGTACACCAATGAGCCGGTTGCCATGACGGAGGAGGTATAAAGATGTGCTGCTTATTTGGAATTCTGGACTACGGCAACTCTCTCACAGCACGGCAGCGGGCCGCCATGCTCTCGATCCTGGCTACGGAGTGCGAGGTCCGGGGGACCGACGCCACAGGCATCGCCTACAACAGCGGCGGAAGGCTTCGCATCTACAAGCGGCCCAAGGCAGCGCATATGCTGCGCTTTGTGCTGCCTCCGGATGCCAACTTCATCATGGGACACACCCGAATGACCACCCAGGGGAGAGCTTCCCGGAATCGCAACAACCATCCCTTCCCAGGCAGGGCGGACGGGACTGCGTTTGCCCTGGCACACAACGGGGTGCTGTACAACGATGCTTCCCTGCGGAGAGTCCGCCATCTGCCTCTGACCCGGATTCAGACGGACAGCTATGTGGCCGTCCAGCTGCTGGAGCGGCAACAGGCGCTCAGCTTTGACAGTCTGCGCTCTATGGCGGAGACGGTGGAGGGTTCCTTTACCTTTTCGGTACTGGACAGTCTGAATCATCTCTATTTCATCCGGGGAGACAATCCGCTGTGCATCTACCACTATCCGGGACTGGGGCTGTATGTCTACGCCTCCACGGAGCAGATTCTCGGGAAGGCCGTCTCCAGAATGCGCCTGCCCCTTGCGATGCCTGACCTTGTTCCTGTCTCCTGCGGGGATATGCTGTGCATTGACTCCGACGGGCAGATCCAGAGGGAGCGGTTTCAGACGAACCAGCTGTTCCCGGACTGGTGCTACTCCGGCAGGCAGTCCGTTTTGCCGTATGAGTATGGGGCCTATGACAGAGAGGAGGATTCCTATTGGGCGGAGCTGCGGTCTGTTGCCGCATCGTTCGGGTATGCGCCGGACGACATTACCGCGCTGGGCAGACAGGGATTCTCTCCGGAGGAGATTGAAGAGCTGCTGTACTGCGGGGAAATCTGACCCGTTGGGGTATACCCTACCGGCAGAGCAAAAAAGTATCTCAGTAGGGTTGCTTTTCCGCTTTTGGCATGTGCCACGGAAAACCGCGACCCTATTGGCATACCGGAAAGGAGAAGCTAGTCATGGGTGGCAAAGAGTTTAAAACGCTGCTGAAGGTTCTGACGACAATTTTGGAAGTCTGCATTCTACTGGGGGCAGGCAAGGAGCGCCAGGGTGGTACCGATTTGGATCTTCCCGATGATCCGTTCCATCTGGAATAGAGAGCAGCATGAGAGCATGGGCCGTGGAACATGCGTCCACGGCCCATGGAATTCTTTTAAGGAGGGAACAATCATGAAAATCGGCTATGTGCGGGTCAGTACGCTGGAGCAGAACACGCTGCGTCAGGAAGTCCTGCTGGGGGAACTGGGCGTGGATGAGCTGTTCATCGACCGGGCCAGCGGCAAGAACACCGACCGCCCGGAGTTACAGAAGATGTTGGGGTATGTCCGAAAGGGCGACACGGTGATTGTGGAGTCCATCAGCCGGTTTGCCCGCAACACCCGGGATCTTTTGGATCTGATGGAGCAGCTGGCCTCCAAGGAGGTGGGGTTCATCTCTAAGAAGGAAGCCATTGATACCGCGACACCCACCGGGAAATTCATGCTGACGGTTTTCGGGGCTGTGGCGGAGCTGGAGCGGGAATATATCCTGCAGCGCCAGCGGGAAGGCATCGCCATTGCGAAGCGATAAGGTACAATAAGTTTCGCAAATTGAAAAAGGCATAGAAAAGGACATGGTTTGCAGATCTCTGGTAGAATGAAGTTGCGACACACCATTCTGAAAGGAGACAGCAAACCATGTCCGAAAAGATTATACAGTTCAACGAGGGTATCATCAAGAACGAGTTGAAAGAGCTCGTTCGCAGCAGCGTTGAGGAAACGCTCAACGGGATGCTGGAGGCGGAGGCAAATCAGCTCACGAACGCCGCCAAATATGAGCGTTCAGAGGAGCGTCAGGGCTATCGCAGTGGCCATTACAGCAGAAATCTTACCACAACATCAGGCGATGTTACGCTGAATGTGCCGAAACTGAAAGGCGTATCCTTTGAGACGGCCATCATCGAGCGGTATCGGCGCCGGGAGAGCAGCGTGGAAGAAGCGCTTATTGAAATGTACCTGGCGGGAGTTTCCGTCCGGCGGGTGGAGGATATTACGGAAGCACTATGGGGAACCAAGGTTTCTCCGGCTACAATCAGCGAGCTGAACAAGAGAGCATATGTTCACATTGAAGAGTGGCGGAACCGGCCCCTGCAGGGCGGCAAATACCCCTATGTCTATGTGGACGGCATTTACCTGCGCCGCAACTGGGGCGGCGAGTTCGAGAACGTCAGCATTCTGGTTGCAATCGCCGTAAATGAAGACGGTTACCGGGAAGTTCTTGGTGCCGCTGAGGGCATGAAGGAGGACAAGGCCAGCTGGACGGAGTTTTTCAAGTGGCTGAAAAGCCGCGGCCTGGAAGGTGTCCGGCTGATTGTCGGAGACAAATGCCTGGGTATGCTGGAGGCGGTGGGAGAAGTTTACCCCGACGCCAAATACCAGCGGTGTGTCGTCCATTTTTACCGCAATGTTTTCTCTGTGGTACCGCGCTCCAAGGTGAAGTTGGTAGCCAAGATGCTCAAGGCGATTCATGCTCAGGAAAGCAAAGCTGCCGCACTGGCCAAGGCGAAAAACGTGGCAGAAACCTTACGAACCATGAAGCTACCGGAAGCTGCAAAGAAAGTTGAGGATTCTGTTGAAGAAACACTGACCTATGCAAGTTTTCCATTTGAGCATTGGACACGGATCCGCACCAACAATGTCATTGAACGGCTCAACCGGGAGATCCGCCGGCGGACCCGCGTGGTAGGCTGCTTCCCGGATGGGAACTCGGCATTAATGTTGGTCTGCGCCCGGCTGCGCCATGTCGCCGGTACCCAGTGGGGAAACAAGAAATATATGAATATGCGGCATCTGGAAGCTGTGGCTGACGACGCCGATATTGCCGGCTGACCTCATTCGTCGGAGACTGCAAACCTAATTTGCGAAAAACTATTGACACTACCTGCGAAGCAGGCGGGCAAGTACGCCGGGCGAAAACCCATCGTCCATCCCGATTTTGAGCATGTTGTCACCCGATGGCGCTCCGGCGAAATCTCCGCCGTGGAAGCCATGCGCAGGCTCAATATGAAACCCAGCACATTCTATCGAAAAGCGCGGCAATGCTGAAACGCCGTACTGATATTAAAAAAGCTAAAGGCGGAACAGGCATTGAGCAATTTTCTTAAGATCATTTTGCCCCCGTTCCGCGAGCTTCTGCAGCATAACATACTCTGCCAGGCCGTACTGAGTTAAACGGTATCTTTCCTTTTTAAAGGAATCCTTATTGGATGAGTATGGCCGTTTTGCTACGTAATCCTGAGGGAGAATCTCAACCCAGTCCAACTGCTCAACAATATCGCGGAGTGCGTCTCTGATTTCTTCAGCAGTATGGCCCGGCGTTGTAAGGAGTGATTCATGCTCATCGAAAAATGCATCTACTAAATCCCCATGTTTCTGGCTGACTTCCTCCACGAGCCTTTCAACGACAGAAGGATCTCGGAGATGGGCGCTTTCCAGTTCCTCGGCTCGGACATAGATGCTATCCAGGCAGCGCAGGTTTTGTTCGCAAAATTGCATACTCCCCTTTATATCGTCTTGAATAGCATCAAATAAGTTAACTCCCGTAGAGACCATCACTTTTGGACTGTCCTTCGGATAATCACATATATTCCGATCACTCAGAAGAGTGTGCATATGAGAACGCATGATAAAAAGTGTGCCGGCAACGCCTGGCTTTACCGTTATACCCGTTCTTATTAGAGCATCCTCAAATGCGTTCAGCTTACTTGCCGGAGATAAGCAGTTTTTCAAGGGATACTCATTTTTAAGGTCCCAAGGGCGATATGGGAAGGGCCCCATAACTTCAGGCCTTTGAAAAGTAGATGTCTCTTTCTTGGGCTCTTGAATTAGGAAAGGAATCAGGCACCTATCATTTTTAGGCTTTAGACAATTTTCATAAGATTCAGCCTTCTCTTTCATCTGCATCAATTGTGAAATCTGATCAAGCAAGAAAAATGGGATACTCTCTGACCGGTTGATAACTATTTATTGAAATATAGGAAGCCAGCATCCCCAGCCAATCCACCACTACATCTTGCCACTGGTCTTCGGAGATCTGCAATTTGGATTGATTGCGCTGATAAAATTGTTTTGCCGTAATGCCCAGAATCTTACTTTTCTCGTATAGCATAACCTTACGATGCCGCATCCACTCTTCTTCAGATTGCTCTCTGTCCTGATAGGCCAACTGTTCATATAATTTTTCGGGACAACTCAAGATCTTCGCTGGCCGACCTTTTTTGGTTGAACTCCACTCGTAGGTAACCACTAGTAAAGCGTTTTTTAACTATGTCGAAAGCAGAAATCCGCATTTTTCAGCGCAGTTGCATACATGTTCAACGCCCTTCTCGGCAATTTCATTCGCGTTAACCTCTCCAATTTCGTCCGTAAGCTCATCTTCTTCCTGTGCAGCATTCTGTGTGACTGCATTGCTTGCTGCTCGCCACTCCCGAGTCTGCGCAAAAAGAATACCTGGATCACTAATTAGAACAAAAAACCAGTGCACGGCAGTATTGTAATTTTCTCTGTACCAGTCGGGGTTTTGACAATAGGTTAGAAAGAGCCTGATGAAACTGGGTTTGGAGTATAGTGGAGCTCCCCCCGCCAATCCATGCGCAAATAGCTCCAATTCAAAATATATTCCGTAATTTTTGTCCAATTGGTCCGCGAAAATTGCTCTAGCAGAGCTTCTCGCTCCGGATGTTAATGTGAGCATAGAACTGCATCCTCTCTCCTTCCATTTAATGGATATTTTTAATAAATTTATCTCTTTCAAGATGCAAAATTAATTGAGATTTACAATCCGATATTCGAAAGGCAAACTAATCTTTTAAAATTCAGCAACAGATTGAATGTAATTGTTGAAATATACGAATATTTTTTGCACTTTTTGTGAGACCGTAGTTTTGTCGTAAAGTGTCGAGCAGGAGGTGTTTATATGAAAGACACAAGTGGCTTACTGCCAAGGGGTTCGGAACCGGTCATCCTTTTGAGTAAGCAAAAGTCCCGGCTAAAGGAAGTGAAAAAGTTGCAAAAGAGACTTAGGGGGAGTGAGAGTTTTGAGGTTAACCGAAGCGGCATCGTCTTTAGTGGCCAGACCTACTTTTGCGGGATCGCCCGTTGGAGGAAGCCAGTATGCATAACGGACGGACAGACATCCGCACGCTGGCAATTCCTCGAGCTCCATCTCGGAGGGCAATGCCACACTTTTGCCATTAAATCTGAGGTGGCAAGCAAGCACCCGGATTTGCCCGGGATGCCGCTCAGCCGGGAGGAACGAGAGCTCCTTTACGATATGGCTAGCGAACTGCGGCGCCCCAAGGATTGCCGCGAATTGTACGCCATACGGAATCCCGAGAGAAAAAATGTCAAGGAAAACCGCAGCCGGATTGCAGAGGAGCCGGACTCTGAGCTGCTTTCGCAAATGATGGGCAGTAGCACGCTGATCCCCGAACTCTGCGTGATCGCGGTTTTGACGAACCTCCGTCCGTGGCTCTCACCATCTTTGCGCCCTGATCATATCACAAATTTTGTTACAGATGGAAAAAATTACTTATCACAGATAGAATGCCTGCGGAAGCTCTCGCGGTCACTTAACTTTACATCGGAGGCTGATCATCCGCTGTTGATTGAGATTACCGCTGAAGATGTAAAGGACCTTAAGACATGGGAGTCGATCGGCAATCGAATGTCCTTGATTCATTGCGGACGCAAGGTTGCTGGGACTCTCCGCCATAAAACAGAGCAAATGGACATCGCAAAGAGCGCCGGACAACTTGCGGAACAACTATCGGCACAGATTCTCCTTGACTCGGGTGCTGTTCGACTTTTCTCCTGTATCGACAACATCGAATTGCCAAAATGCCCGCCAGAGATTAGGCCTGAACAGCAAGAGGTACTACGAAGAGCTCTTGCCCGTGTTTTGGATCACCCCCAAAAGGCGGCCAGGCTGTTGACTACGCTTTACCGAGAGAAAATATGTTCACTGGACGCATATCGTCTAAATTCGGCCGACGTGTGGAAGCGGAGTGCACAGGAGCTTTTCGTTCACTTTTACCCGTTCTGTGGCAAGCATTTTGAGAATGCGGCGGAACAAAAGCGGCAACTGGACGAACTGCACAGCCAGCAGCTTCAGGAGGCGATATCTCTGATCCTAACCCCTGCCCGTTATCTTCAGGAAATCAGGAGGTCGCCCGCATCCTATGAGGACGCGAAAGATCTTCTTGACGGGACCCATGAAGCGGTTGCTCTCGTAAACCGCCAGGAGGCGCTGTGTTTCACTGATGATTCACTTAAACGTCTGACGTCCAGGGTCGGTTTGCCGGGTAGCATGTTCGATGCGTTGATCGACCGCCTAAAAGAAATTGGGGCAATTAGAAACCGGACTAAAAGCCTCCATTTCACGTCCGGGACAAATGGGCGCTTCGTAACTATTTCGTCGGAAAAGTTCAAAAATTTCAGTATTTCAACCATTTCAACTGAGAATGGAGACGTTGAACTATGAGTAGCAATTTTGAGAAAGCGCTTCACCTCTTTCACGTCGATAATCTGCGGCCGGAGCAGGAACAAGCGCTCAAGCCGATTCTGGACGGGAAAGATGTTATCATCAGCCTTCGGACCGGCGGGGGGAAGTCCCTCCTGTATCAATTACCCGCGCTGATGGATTCCCCAGGAGAAATCACTCTGGTGTTCTCACCATTGATCGCACTGCAGATGGATCAGGTCCTGTCTCTGCGCAAAAAGCTCATGGCATCTGAAGCAGTCGGGAATGAAGTCATCCTCCTTAACAGCGCTATGCCCGCTGGAGAGCGCGACGATGCACTGTGCCGTATTCGAACTGGCCGGGCGCGATTGGTGTATCTCGCACCTGAGCAGCTCCAGAACGCGGAAGTGCGTGGAGCGCTGCAGTCGGCTGCTATCCGACGCGTGGTGGTTGACGAAGCCCAATATGAGCTCGAACACTGCGCCGGACAGGGGTCATGTATCAAAACCATGAAATTCTCCGCATGGGCAGTCACCTGCCTGGGGATGTATAAGAAACCTTACGTCAAGGGCAATACATATTCCGGTACCTACCTGGCTCCGGTAGAAAATCACCTGATCCTTTACTTTGGGCAGATGAATCTGGATGATATCCGGCCCTATCACGTTCAAAAGTACATAAATACTGCGGCGGAGAAATATGCTCCGGAAACTGTTAAGAAAGATTATACCGCGCTGGCCCTCATTTTTCAAACTGCGGTAGATAACCAACTTTGCAGCAACAATCCCATGGTGAAGAGCATCCGACTCCCCAAATATGAGACCGTCACAGAGAAACATGCTTTTACCCAGGAACAATATGAGCGCGTCTACGCCATGGCCAAGAGCGACCCGAATGGGCTGGCCATTATGCTCCTGCTGGAGACAGGGATCTCCCGCAGCGAGCTCCTGGGCCTGCGATGGGAGGACCTGGATCTTGACCATGCGCTGCTACAGATCAATCAGGGACTGGTGTTCTATCATTCTGAAGAACAGGGTAAGTGGATTTCGGAAAGTGATGGCCTGAAGAATCAGCATCGGCAGCGCAGTATTCCGATTGTAAACCCGGATTTGTTGGAAAGTTTAAAGATGCTGCCTCATGACCTCACGGTGGACAAACAGACGGTAAAGACTCAGCACGTATTTCACAGTCCGGAAGGAAAGCCCTATCAGCCCAATAACTGGGTAAACCGGGTATACCGGCCCTTCATGGATAAGGTTCGTGCACGATACCCTGACATCCCGAAGTTATCTGTTCGCGAACTTCGCCATACCAGGGCGACACTCTGGATCGCACAGGGGATTGATCCCTATCTGGTAGCCCGCCTGTTAGGCCACAGCGACCTCAAGATGCTGACTAAGATCTATGACCACACCTCCCCTGAAACCCTCAGAAAGGCCATAGAACGCACTGCTGACAAAAAAGGAATGAACCCGTGAAATAGGCACGGATCCGCTTCTTTTGTTTTGCGTTACTTGGGGATGCGGACAAAATCTTGGACTGTTACACAGCCAAGCCAAGATTCTGCCTATACTCAACGGGGCTCATGGAGCCCAGCGAAAGTTTGATTCGTTTTTCGTTATACCAATGGAGGTACCGATCCAATACCGCCATAAACTACTGC